>JAABUU010000067.1_pt1 | contig 240687 bp, 260 predicted proteins | sample 5559301 | NCBI WGS metagenome assembly JAABUU01 (sample SAMN10711884, study PRJNA513360) | rock metagenome | isolation source: Antarctica rocks | place: Antarctica: Victoria Land, Richard Nunatak white | reverse complement strand
ACCCACCCCCCCCCCCCCCCCCCCCCTCTTTTCCTTCCCCCCTTCCGTCCCCTTACAGCTTCCCCCCCACCCCAACAACCTCATCCACCCTCCCCCTCCCCAAACAAATCCCCGGCACCACCCACCCCCCGCAACTACACCGCATGCCCTGCCACGCATACTTGCCCACATTCTGGCTGCACTTGGGGCACTCGAGGCGGCCTTCTAGGTTCCCCTTTTCCAGCTCCGGGCGCATCCAGGAGAGGGGGTCTAGGAAGAGGTGGGCGCAGGGTTGTTTGGGGGTGTGGGTGTGGGTGTGGGTGTGGGTGTGGGTGTGGGTGCGGGGGTTTTGGGATGGGGGAGTGGTATTGGAGGTGGGGGACGGGGGTGTGTGCGGGATTAGGTAGGCGGTTGTGGCGAGCGGGGTGCGGCAGCGGCGGCAGCGGTACGTCGCCTCCTCGTTCTTCTTCTTCTTCTCCTCCTTCTTCTCCTCCTCCTCCCCCGGCAATGATGATAGGGGCGCGCTACCCCCCCTCTCCACCTCATCTCCATACCTGATCCCCTCCATCTGCGGCGCCATCCCCACCGCCGCGCTCTCCGCCGCGCTCCGCTCGTTCAGCCAGCGCTGGTACAGCGGCTGGGTGTCGAGCGAGGAGGGGCAGCCCATGCGGTGGTAGAGGGCGAGCTGGGCCATGAAGCCGGGGTTTGGGTCTGCGGGGGGGTGGGAGGCGCGGAGGTGGGCGAGGGCGGAGGCGGGGGTGAGGGCGGGGGTCGTGGCGAGGAGGTGGGCGAGGAGGAGGGTTGCGGAGCGGGATTTTGAGGCTACGCTGGAGGGAGGAGGGGGGGTTAGTGAGTGGGGGGAAGAGGAGGGTGGGGGATGAAAGAATGAGATTGTGAGAGGAGACTTTGTGCCGTAAGGGATTTTTTTGGGATGTAGGGTCCCCTATGGAAAAGGGGGTAACAGTATTGAATCTGTGGGAATAAACGGCCGATTGAATGCATGGCTTGAGAAGAAGAAGAACAGGAGAGGGCAAACATGTAGGCAAACGTAAGAGAAAAGTTGGAAAGTGCATCCTAGCCGCTTGAGAAAGGGCGAATATAGAAAATGATCCCCGGAAAAGATTCTTCGATCCCATCCCAAAAGAAAAATCTCTACAAGCTCACAAAAGAAAAAAAACCCAGAAAAACTACACGCAAAGCCCAAACTAGCAACCACCCCCCCCAAAAAAAAACAAAAAAAAAACACCCCAACCTACCAAACCACCACGACCCCCACCCCACCGCCCCCCCGCCCCGCCAACCCCTCATCCAAAAACCGGTTCACGGCCGGAAACCAGCTCAGCAGATCCTCGTCCCCGACATCATCGACCGCGACATGCAGATGCTCGTAGCCGGCCAACAGCGCTGGGTCGAGCGGCGCGCGCAGGGCGGAGACGACGTGGGTGATGTTGGCGGCTTTGAGGGCTTGGGTGGCGCGGAGGGTGGAGAGGCTGCGGTGGGGTTAGTGTGGAGGGGGGGGAAGGGGAAGAAGGGGGGGAGGTACGAGCCGATGTAGAGGTTTTTGGAGGGGGGGATGGGGGTGAGGGACATGGTTGGTTTTTGGGGGGAAGGGGGGTGGTATAGGGGTTGATGGTGGTGCGTTTGGAGAGTTGGGTTTTTTGGGAGCTTGGAAGGTGAGTCACGTGTTAATTCGATTTGGTACCTTGAGTATTTTGGTTAAGAATCAGAGATACTGTCAATTTTGCTTCGACGACAGCTGAGGTTAGCGTCAATATCTTGGTGGATTTTACCGAGTTCGAGACCCGGGCGTTGGGAGGTCTCTGCCCTACTGCACTTGTACCCTAACCGTTGGCTCTGCCAGTCGCCTTTCCTTCCCACGGGTACCCCGCTTTGAGTTTACCATTCTCTTGGTGGTTTTTTGCAGTGAGGTTTGCAGAGATGGGAATGACTGGATGAGACAGACTGTGGCAACCTAACATGTCACGTCTCATGCTGTACACCTTACCTCCTACCTTTTGCTATTTATACTGTACGAGTACGTGGAGGGGAGGGGAGACCGGTCACCGTCGTATTGTGGGTCCAGGCTTTCGAACTTTCAGCCTTCATATTCGCAAGCCTCGTAGGGACTGGCCTGAAACCTAAGGAGCCATGTATGCAGACTAGAAGCATTGCGCATGCTTCTGAGGGCTTTCAGCTGTGCTACCTTAGTTTGCAAGCCATGCAGGTTGGCATCCACAGCACCCCCCAGCAGAACATCGTTAAACCTTACATATTCTATGCTTTGGTTCATCTATTGAAAAAGACGTACCTTACGCTTTCGGATGACGGCATGTGTGCACACCTTAAAGCAAAGCATCATCGATGACTCCCATGATCCCATCACGATTGAACGGCTCGACTGTCAGCTAACAACGCAGATCATGGCCATAGCGATTGGATCAGGATGCATCATCCTCGACTTCCTCCGCAACTTCCTATTCGATCATCCAGTCGTTGAAAGCCTGCGGACTGCATTGAGCTAACGATCCTTGCACACTATATGGCTTCATGACGCTGCATGATGGATTGTTATTGATTGTAATGCTCTTGCAACATCGGGAACCACCTTCGGACGGCAGACTAGGTAAGGTACTCAGGCGACTTGCCCAAGAAGTCCTAGCGAGGACTGCAGCTGAGGGGAGTGGGTTCGCTTGCGGGTTATATCTTGCATGTACTTCGTTTGAGGACCAATTCCCAAGAAGCAGACTGATAGCTGTACCAGTGCTGCTCATGCCATTAATATTGGATTTGCGGAGTGATGACGTTTGGGGGTGGGAGAATCATGAATGGAGAGACGATCAGAAAGAGGAAGAGGGAGACCGTGCTTACTTCCTTACCTACCTTATCTTACAGATGAGACTTTTCTCTTCGGGACATGACAGTCGACTCGACTGGACAAGGCGACGGGAGCGTTCCGCTTTCGCCTCAGAAGGCTGATAGCCTGATAGGTAAGCGTGGTAAGGTAGAAGAGGATTCCGTCCTCCGTGCTCCGTACTTCCGCCAGGTATCCGTATCCCTTCCCGAACCCCTTACCTTATGATTCATGAATTCGACTCCCGGCTGGGTCTTGCCCGCTGGAAGCTTCCTTATTGGTTTCCACCGCATAAGGTGGTCCAATTCATCAAGGATACTCCCTACCACCGTAGTTCAGACAGACCTATGTAGTCAAGTGTCGAGTCGCCACCGTTGGGCGTCGTTGCACACTGATGTTACTACCAGAGCTATTTTGGGGGACTCATCCACCCCCTTTCCTACCTTACCTTTTCCTCGTCAAGGATGATCATCATCGCTGCGTGCGATAAACGATACCGCGTACATAACTCCAATCCGTAGTGCTGCAGATGTGCAGTGTGCCGCCCACAGGTTACCGGAGGCAGCAGCTCGCCCTACCAAGTACTCCCCCGTCCCCCTCGGTCCCAACGCTGTGGGTGAGGGGCAACAGCTCTCTGAGTCCTGACCACCTACCCAAACCTACCTTACCTTACTTTACACTTACCTTGAACCCAATCCGCCTACCTTAGGGCTTTCTTCCAGCACCCTTGTTCACTCGCCGGGACATGAAGGGTCTTGCTGAGATATGTACCTCATCCGGGCTTTAAGCATTATTGACGGCGAAGAATGGTTACTTACGCATTACTTGACCTTGCTCTCTCTGAACTGCTCGGATCTTGGGAGTAAGTGATTGTTTCGCCGTGAGTTGGTCACGGAGACTACAGTGGGCGTGGGAAAGCTGTGAACACGAACAGGACTTTGTTGATCAGTCGGCTTGTTGCCTCGAAGATGGGACGCCTAAGGGAGCTGGTTCGCGGAGGCGCTCCTGCTTTAGCGTAACATTGAACTCGGAAGACGCCCTCGGGGTGGTTTGATCGTTTGCGTATTGAAACAATCCGGCAAAGGATCATTCCTGTTGCGACCCCGTAGATGTTGCGAGATAGATGTCCCTATCGGGTTGGAAGCGGGAACAACTCATTCGGCCTTCGCTCAAAGTTCCCCCCGTACTTTATGTCTGACCTACCTGACCGACCTTACCTGTAGCGTAGGGTTGCGAAAGCGACACACCGCCGATACTGGTCGAGTACCGTAGTGTGGAAATTACTGAAGGACCAACAACGTCTAGTAGAACCTTCCTTGTAAGGCGACTTCTTTGCGATCGTTTCGTCCCTGCAGTCCTCATCCCGCCTCACCCCAAGGCCGGATTTCTTGATTGCTTCTTTGTCGGACGACGTCTGAGCTGCTGGAGGCTCACCGGTTGATTGGCCTGAAGAGCCGTGGCAACCGAAAGTGGCTGTGCAATAATATCGAGGTGTGTGTGTGTGTGTGTGTGTGTGGGCCCGCGGTATTCGACAGGTCACAGCTGAAGGGAAAAACGGAAGACACAAGACGGCGTATGAGAAGCTTTGTAGGGCTGACCTTCCCTTACGGACTTCCCTTTAACTACCTTATTGGGGCTGACCCCGCCTGCACCAGAGAGGAACTTGTGCTGCTAGTTTCTGACCCTGCCGGAGCTGAATAGCGATTCCACCGTTTATTCGATCTTCGTTCTTCTCTTGCGTTTTCTATTTTCTATGGTCATAACGGGTTCTTGAAATTCTTGTTCTTGAAGAATTTTTGGTTTTGCCTCCCTTTAGTGTCTGCGTTCACTGTTCGCCTTCGTGATTGACGCGCAATTGCCACCACTGGAAGAATCCTCGCTCTGCTTGCGGCGCCAGCGCACTTGACGATATCCTACGACTTGATGGTTTCAGCTCGTGGCAATACTTTCGCCCGATAATGGACATCTCTCGCGTTACGTCGCCACCTTCGATACTTGTATATGATTTTAACGGCAATAACGGTCGAGCTGCGAGATCTTCAAGAGAACAGGGAGGGATGAACATTCCAAATGCAAGACACGTCGAAGCTCCCCCACCATTACCTCCCCCGAGATTCATAAACGGTCTTGCTGCTGGCGGCGATCCGGGATGGCAATGGGGGAACACTCCTTCTAGCGACGGAGGGTTTGGAAAAAGCGGTGGATCTGTCCGCTCAGACTCAAGTCTACATGGGACCTGGGATCAGAGGATGGAAAATGAAGGACGTTCGGAGCGGCCTGAGTATGCCCGGCGAGGCAACTCCAACTCGACTGTCAGGTCACGGCCCGACTCGGACCGGAGATATGATTTTTCCTCCAGGTTTGTTGATGAAGGGTATCACAGCCTCTCGGGCTCCAGTCTTGCAAATCAGTCAGTATAAGCATGTTCACTCTGGCCTTTGTTCGTGTTTCTGGAAATGTAACGTGAGGAGATTAAGCAAGACCACTCCTTCTCGAGCCCTCTTCAAACCACACTCGCTTTACTTTGTATCATCCACTTGTGTCACTCTAATTCTGGCGGCGACTAATATGTATGGGTATCCGAAGATTACACGGCGAAAGACATTTAGAGCGAGCAAATACGGAAAACTCGTCTCAAGCGTATGATAACAAGCTCTTGTCCAAGATTGGGAAACCCAGGACACCACCCCGAACGTCGTCATTAGGGAATGTAGAAGCTTCGCCCACCTCGAGCATGCAATTCCACCCAGAGGGAAAGTATCCACACAAGCTCAAATCGCTATCTTTATCAGACCGATCCACAAGTGCACCCTCTGAACCACACGTCAAGAAAGAACCACTCTCTAGTAGATTTGGCGACAGCCCGCGCTCCCGCGCTATCTCACCAGGTCTCATATCTTCTGCGGCAAGTGCTAAGAATTACATGGATTATCGAAGCCCACCGTGTGATGCCATGACACCGTTGTCTGTAGCGGAGCCGGAGCAGCAAACTCGATTTCCAGCCAATGCTTCTGGCTATTCATTGTCTCGGGGCTCCAGACATCGCCCGCGACGAGAGTCTCTGTCTGGCGGCGGCGGGTCGGTATTTTCCAATTTCGATGAGTCAGCGGCAGGTTCTTACAACAGTACGACCAGCGAGCACGCTAATCGAGCTAAGCGAACCAGCCACGACCAATCAATTTCTGCCGAACCTGACTCGGCCGCAGATTTCTCCATGGAAGAAACGGGTGCATTGGGACAACTCCACCTTGAAGACCGTCCACCACCCAGCCTGGAAACTCCGTACTACTACTCATCATCCGCAGACGCACGTTCAGGAATGTCCTTGAAACGAAGAGCTTCATCACCACCTCCAGAGGCTGCGCACGACGATAAGGCCTTGCATTCGGCGGGGAGCAGTACCGAGCTTTATCAACGGAGCACCGCCCACCTCACTGCAAGTCGTGGCTCTCCAATCAATCGCTTCGCTCCAATACAACACGGGTCAATTTCATCATCAACATCGTCAAGCGGCCTTCGAAACGGGTCGTACGCGTCTTCGGGTGGTTTGTCGGTCGGAGGTAGTTCCATCAGTAGCATCTCCACACACGAACGGCTTTCGCCAGGTGGTTTATCACCAGCATCGGATTCACTCAACACCCGCGATTCACAACACAACAGCTCACTGCCCATGACCTCGAGCCCTCGCGACTCACTTCCACGATCACATCAACGAACAACCTCCGACACAAAATCGGCAGCAGCGATTGCCCGCAAGATGTCAAGCGAACACCCTGGACCGCGAAAGCTGCACAACGCGCCTGGCCTACAGGCGCATGTTCATATTTGCGAATGCTGCCCAAAGAAACCAAAGAAGTTCGATACGTTGGAAGAGCTCAAGTAAGTCATGCACTGACGGATCGTTTGCCAAGCTAACCTTTGTCGTCCAATCAGAAATCACGAATCGGAAAAGCAATACAGCTGCCACTTCTGCAACAACCGATTCAAGAACAAGAATGAAGCTGAACGTCACCAAAACTCCCTCCACCTTCGCCGTCATTCCTGGTCGTGCGCCACCTTAGCCGGCAGCTACGAAGCCGCCTTCCACCCCTCAACCGCCATTGCACCCAACAACCCTTCACCTTCCATGGATTCACTGCCTGCTATGGATATTTGTGGCTACTGTGGACAGCAATTTCCGAATGACCCACACCCTGACTGGGACGATCGCGTCAACCATCTACAGAACGTACACAAGTTTGGCGAATGCAACCAGTCTAAAAAGTTCTTCCGTGCAGATCACTTCCGTCAACATCTCAAGCACAGCCACGCGGGTACGAGTGGGAAATGGACAAACATGCTGGAGACTGCGTGTATGAAGGATGAGCCAAACCCTGCAGGTCCTGAGACTATGCAAGCAAGTCCACAGGCAGCTTCAGCACCGGTGGCAAATATGAGCATGGGCCCTCGGATGAGCATGTCGGGTGCGAGTGGAATGCGAGAAGATAGGATTGAAGAGGAGTATTGAACGTGTTCCTTCCAAGGCCAGGATGGTAACTGCACTTCTTCATAAGGCTGATGCGGGTCAAACTAAAGGACTCAATTCGCTGCCTCAGTTTCGGCGACAAACTGAAATGTCATTGTCTTCTTTTCGGGTGGTGATTTGGATTTTCAAAACGTGGCTGTAAGCTGCTAGCTATGCTGCCCTATGTATCACGAATGTTCACGACGGGCGTTTTAGCTTACGTCTATGGCCCTCTGGGGCTGCATACAGTCCTGCAACTTAGAGAATCGAAAACTCATAGTCGACATGTATCACGACTTCTCATTGTGTGCCGAGGCAAAATCACTAGTGGGTATAGATGTATGTCCCTTTGCATTCTTGTAGTTGTTTTTTCCTACAACAATTCGTTCCATATCCTGTCCAAATTGTGTGGGTACACATCCTATCTTACTCTACTGCAATTGGTTTCTGTTTTTATGCGACCATCCTTCAACAGGATTCCTGTACCGTCACTTCTCTCCACCATACAAATATCCCTTCAATATATCACAACCTCTGTCCCTTGCCCGATGCATACATAGCTCCATCAACGAATAAATACAGTATCTTCAACACCAACCTTGTTGCTGTGCCTCAACAATTCCTCTACTGAATGAGAAAACTTTTACTCCGAAGTAATGGAATGCAGCCCGAGTCTCCGGCTACGAAGAGATGCTGCAAGCTTGCGTCAAAGCGCTCTTATCTGTCAAAAAATATTCCATTGAACGAGGATTACTTCCCTCCCGATGTATCTGTCTTACGCTGATACACAACCTTGGCTGGCAGTTATCGACTCTTGGAGCCTAAACGAGCAGGACTAAGGATTATGCAGCAAGCATGCCATAGCATCTGACCACCTCCAACCGTGCCCACCTGATGCAGTGGAGAGACTGGTGCAACCCAAACGAACGGCATACTCAAGAGGATGCGCAATGCATACCAAGAAGGATGCTGACTGCCTAAGGGCTCTTAGGAAGCATGTGGATCGCCTAGTCCCCGTTGCCTTGCGGAATAGCGGTCTAGATAAAGAGGACACAGCTCCGCCGGCAGGATTCGATTATGCGGGTCAGCAGGATTCAATCAAGCGGCAGGGTCCGAACCCTTGCGAGAGAGGCATCCTCTAACGAGGATCTGATGCCCTACCAAACGAGCGAAGCCTAACGGCAGGATCACCTTCCTTGCTAAAGCCAGATCCTTCAGTGGGTCGATCTCAAGGCGGTGGAGGAAAACTTGTAAGCACCTAATCCGAGGACTGAGCCACATGCCCACAGATGTCGTGTGACCCACGCTGACTTCCCCACGAAGTCTTAAGATTCTGACGTGTCTAGTGTCAGCTTCGTACTGAGTCCTCTCCGGTGTCGGTGTTTGGGCTTACTTCGCATGATTACTTTTGTTTCTTGCAACGACTTCCATAATGACTTTGGCATGCGCCCTAGTGCAGCGTGCATCTTCCGGCCTAACCTTTCCCTATTCCTCCTCAAGCCTTGCCAGCTCGGTCGGAGTGCTCCTCTGACGCTGTACTACCCAGAAATGGGACGCCTTACCAGCACTTCTTCAAGGACCTCGGATAACTCCTTTGCATCTGTTTCAACTCGCTTCTTTCTCCACAGCTAGTCCATAGTTAGGGTTGAGTCGCCTAATCGCCTCTGTTGTTTAAGCCTCTCACTCCGTTACTTGCTTATCGTCATTTAACAGCCTTCTCTGGCGGAATTTGCGTGAATTGCGTTGGCACATTGGACGCCTCATTTCTCTTCTCATACTGGCCTGTATCATGATTAGCTACATGTCTTCAGGTGCATCATTCAATTCTAATCGCTCCTTCCAGAGATCCTGCTCAAGATCTGTCCTTTGTTCCTGATGCAATGTATTCCTCCGATGCACCGTAATATGAACAGTTTGTATATCCATTTGCATTTCGATGTTTCGTTTCAGTCTCCATGCAGTCCTGTACAATTATTGGTAGGTGCGCTTGATTGCATTCGTTGTGGATCACTGTCTCACTCCAACGCACTTCCGCCTCCTGGCCTCCCAATAAATATGTTGCCTTCTGGACAATCTGTCTCTAACGCAATGCACTCCTACAATGCATACTCCTCTAAATGGCATTGGCCAAATCCCTATTCTCGCCCGAGGTATCCGGTTCCGTCACACAAAAAGCCCGGCAGGTGCACTTGTCTCAGGTATGCCTTTCAGGGCTCTTAAACATTAGGTGGTAGATTCTGGTCTACATCATGGTTGAGGCCGCCTAGTCGTCCAACTGCCTTCTTCAAGATCTGTCTCCATCCCCCTACCAGTAGCCCTTTCATGCAATATCGCCTGATTCTCGCAGTCTTGGCAACCAGGCAATCAGGCAATCAGGCATCCAGGCATCCAGGCTACAGCATGTACCAGTCGTACTTAGGCGTGCCTTACAGCAGTCTTTTTCGGCATCCCTGAATTCTGTTCCTGCTTGTGCTGTGCGATGGTGTGCATTCTGCATGGTAAACCGGTGCCTTTGCGGGTGTTTTGTCCGGGTGAGTTTCTGTATCTGCGGAGCAGTACGCTCCTGAGAGGCGATGCATCTTAGGTTTTGTTGCCTTGTTGTTCGTATTCTTTCCTATTGTCTGTGGTTTCTTGTTTGGGTAATGCACGCGATTTACGTTCAGAATACGGACGGAATAGTCTTCGGGGTAATAGATGTTCTGCAATAGCTCTTCGACCGCCTCGCTTCAGCCGTCTCCTCCTGGAATACGGAAGCCTCCAGGAAATGCCCTGATCAGCCACTCCTGACTTGGGAATCCGATCTGACTTCCTGGCCCTATTCTAGCCAGCTTGGCAGTGCTATCAATCCCTAATCGGTTGCATTTTCCTTTACGGAACCAGACGAAAGCGTTCGTTTACTACACAACTATTGGAAATACTTCAACTTGAAAATCCCCGTGCTGTTCCTGCGGCCCGGGAGGGAAAAGAAGTTGCGCCGCAATTCCCCGTAGAATCGAGATCTAGTTTCCCGTCCATATACACAAAACCCTTTCGATTTTGTCAATTCAACCATCTAAATCCCATCCCTTCCTCCAACACCCCCCCCAATTCAAATCCAGCACAGCCCATCTTCGCACCCCCATAACCCCAACTCACTCTAAAGAAACCCCGTTCCAACACCCCTTCCCACACAATCCTAAAAACCTTCCCCAAAGGGAACCCCCCCCCCATCTTCTCAGCCATACAACCCCCCCACCACCCTACACTCAAACCAGCCCATACCCAACCCCCGCAAACCCAACCGCATAACTCCCATCACCGCCTATTCCCCCCCCACAATCCTCTCTCACACACCTACCCACAACTAACCAGCCCCCCCCCCCAAACTCCAGCAACCACAAAACCCCACATATCCATGCTCGGATCTCAATATGCAACCTCGACTTCCCCCGCACCGCGTCTCACAAGCGTAGATTATATCTCAAACCTCCTAGTGCCGTCACTTTTCCCCCTTGCTCAAATACAACTCTTCCATCTTTCGTTCATTCGTTCTCGTTTCTTTTAGTTCGAAAATATTACACCTCCCACTCCCTCCGCGCCCTCCGCGCCCAGTTTTCCACTAGAGATCGCTTTGTTAACCCCTGCACCCCTTATCTCCCCTAATCTCACACCTCCACCCCCCCCCCCCCCCACCCCCCCCATCTCCCCCCCCTTTATCTCACCCCATCAAACCCCTCATCCCCAGCAATCCCTCCACCTCCACCCATCTCATCCCACATATGTATTCCCCACCCTCCCTCCCCTACCCCATCTCCAACCCCCCACCCCTACTCCATCTCCAACCCCCCACCCCTACTCCATTTCCATCTCCATTTCCAACCCCCATACCCATCTCCAACCCCCAAACCAACCCCAAACCCAGCCCCCTCCTCTTACCTTCTTTTCCCATACCCATACCCATATCGCAGTGCTGATTCGTAAACTCAACATTTTCTTCTCAGGTTTGCTTTTTTGAAAAAAACGATAGTGGAGAGATGTAGAGGTTTTTTCTTTTTGCGTTTTTGGGGTTTTGGTGAGGTTGAGGTGGTTTTCCAACAGTTGGTTTTCGGGTGTTTTTTTGGGGGGGTGGAGTTGCGGGGGGAGTTGCGGGGGAGTTGCGGGGTGGATAGTGGTGTTGTGATGCGGGAAGGCGGGGGTTGTTGGGGAAAGGGGGAGGGGGTGGAAGAGCGAGAGAGTATGTATATGAAAAAAAAATGAAAAAAAATAGAAGTCTACAACTTCTTCAACGCTTCCAACGCCCTTCCATCCTATCCTATCCTAATCATCTCTCCCCCCCCCCTCTCCCTCACCACAATCAATCTCACATCCCTCCCCTCCCTCTCCATTTCCCCCCTCCCCTCCCCACCCAACCCACCCAACCCAACCCAACCTTTCTTCTCCCCCGGTCCAAGCACAAAAATCCAAATCCAACATGAACGATACGAAACGGGCAAAAAATTGTAAACGAGGGTAAAGGCGACAACGAGCGAGTGAAGGTGAATGAATGGATGAAGAGAGTTCCAAGGTGGTGTTCAAAAAACCAAATAGAGAAAATTTAATATTTATTTAGAACGTTCTGGGCGGTTTAAAAGCTTTGGGGTGCTGGATGGGTGGTGTGGAAATATCATCTCCCCCCCCCTTCCCCCTAAAATTTCGAGGTTCCGACCCGAGTTAGATACAACATCCCACTCCCCCCATTTCCCTCCCCCCCCCACTCCGCTTGGCAAAAACCAAAAAAGACGCCAACTCACACCATACCAACCGGCGAAAGAAGCAGCGAATCGAAACCCGCGCCGAGAACGCTCCATAGCTAGCTGGCTAGAAAGTTGGGCAAGAGAATTAACGGTGGTGGGGACTTGGGAGGGAGGGCGGATAGGAGGCGCTACGAGAGGTAATTGTTTGAGTTGAGGTTGAAGCTGATGAGCGCTACGAGAGGGATTGTTTGGATTGAGGTTGAAACTGGTGAAGACCGATATTCCTCTGGAAGATAAACTACAAGTCTTAATCTTTGAACTGTTGGAGAACGGCGATGGGAAGGGGAAGGGGAAGGGGGGTTGGAGGACGCAAAGAGCGAAAGTGAGGGTTAGGCCGGCGGTTTTAGGGGGAGGCGGAGGTTAGATAAGGGGTGGGGAGGGGAAGCTGTGGTAGGGGATGCTTGATGGAGATGGAAATGTGAAAGGCTGAAAAGTTCAAACGGATGAGAAATAGGAAGGATGAAGGTAGTGGCGAATTGGAACGCTGAAAGTGTGGGAGATGGAAATAGTGTATAAAGCCACGAAAGAACCAAAAGAGGTGGAAAAGATGATGACCTGAATCGGGAAAGCCAACCGTCTCTTGAAACCCAGCTTACAGCCCTCGAGCTGCCGTCATCACATTCAAAAGCATAGCGGCCCCAGAATCATAGCTTCGATTTTTCTGCAATCATCGCGTATGCCTTCGGATACGATTCTGTCCCAATACAGTCAGCCACCCGCTCCCGTTCTCCTGATAAAATAAAAAAACTCAAACTCACCAAGCACTCCCCGATCAATCTCCTCCACACTCTTAAACCCGCCCACACACATCAGGATATCAAAGTCCGCCAAGAGCCCCTTCATCACGTGCCTCACCCCAGGCTCACCCATAATGCTCAAGCCCCAGACCCAGAGTCTGCCGACCCAGACAAACTTCGCTCCTAGGGCGAGTGCCTTGGCGACATCGCTCGCGCCGCGGATGCCCGAGTCGTACATGATGTAAGTCTTGTCGCCAACCGCGGCTACAATGTTCTCGAGTGCGTCCAGGCTAGCGATAGCACCATCGACCTGGCGCCCAGCGTGGTTGCTCACAACGATCCCGTCGCAGCCGACCTCCACCGCTTTCTTTGCGTCTTCAACGCTCTGGATGCCTTTAAGGCAGAACGGTCGACCGCCGCTGATGCGTTTCCATGTCTCGATGAGCCAGGGAATCTTGTCCCAGCTCCAGGCGCGGCCGTGCCAGACATTATCGATCCAGGCGGCGCCAGCGCGTTGGGGGTCTTTTTGAGGGTCGATGCCCATGGCTGCAAGACGCTTTTTGAAGACGGGGTCACTGAGACCGAGATCGGCGCCAATGCCGCGGTAGAAGGCGTAGTTTCCTACTGCGACGTCGTCGTGGCGCCAGCCGAGCTGCCATGTATCGGTTGTGAGGATGCAGACGTCGAAGCCGGAGTTAAAGGCGCGGGTGAGGAGGGAAATTGTCAACTCGTCGTCGTGGGGCATGTAGAGTTGGTAGAAGCGGGGGCCTTGGCCGTTTGCTTCGGCGACTTTCTCGATTGGGTTGGAGCCGGCGGTAGAAAGGCAGTAAGGGAGGTTGAGTTCTTTGGCGACGGTGGCGACGGGGATCTCGCCAGCGGGGTTGTAGATTTTGTTTATGCCAATGGGGGCGAAGCCGATCGGGGCGGAGACTTTGTGGCCAAAGATTGTGGTGGAGGTGTCGCGGATATTAGTATCGACGAGCTGTCGGGGGATGATGCGGTGGCGGAAGAAGGCCTGGCCTGAGAGATGTTAGCTAGGTTGGTTATGGGGTTTGGGGTTCTTACGGTTGGCGAGATGGGTGTATGACTGGCCAGCGTTGGAGGAAGCATAGAGCCTATTCGAGTTGACGGCTTGTTAGCAAGTAGAGAGGAAAAGTCAGGGTTTCGTTAACGGACAGCTCCAGGTATTTCCTTGCGGAAGGCCAATTGGATTGAAATTTACTGACCATCCACCTTCCGTAAGCTTTTGCTTTGCGAGCTCTTCGAGTTTGCCAGGTTCTGCAAGAAGTCAATTTCCGCTGAATGATATTAGGAATGTCAAGTCTGGCCAGTGTTGAAAGGAGGCACTTCTCCAGTGTTCGGTTTCCAGAAGTTCTCCCTCTGATACAAAGACCATTGCGGAGTGCTTCTCTTGTCGATGTTTGGGTTGTTTGGATCAGACATGACGGAGCTTTGGCAGACTGATATGGGGGAAAGGTGGAAGACTATGGAGGCAGGAAGACGAAGAGCAGAGAAGATGAAGCAACTGCTTCAATGGCGAGAGGGAGCGACTCCATATATCCTTCGATTCCCTTTGTGTTTGACTGCTGTCGTCAATAGCAGCTCTAACGTGATCTCATGGCGGGATAAAACGGGCCTTTGAGGTCTGTTATCGGCAGCGAATCATCGTGGAGTACAGTATACTACTAGAACAGGGGTACCGAGATCGTCGAAGCTTGTTTCGCAAGTTGCCCTAACCGAGACTTCGCTAAGATGCCTGAATGCGGGGCGAACGCGATGCTCGACACGACTTGCCAAAGAGTCTCCTTGAGGGGGTGCTTTGGTTTCCAAGATCGAGTTGATATGGCTGGCTCAAGTCCTCAGCTCTGCAAAGCTTCTCCAGGGTTGGGGCGGGTCCGGTCGGGTCTGATCGGGTCTGATCGGGTTACCATAGAGCAAGCACGCACTTCACTTGATAAACATCGCAGCTTCGATGTGGAAAGGAGCTCTGGTGCACATCGATCTTGTGAAGCGGCCACGCAGAAGCTATACCTTGTTGTTTCTTTGAATCTTTGCTGGTGATACAGGAGAATTCCGGAATTAAATGGTTCACTGGTGCTACTGTATCCGAAAGTAATGCACACTCAGTCTCCCAAATCCCGAAACTCAACAAGTCCCTCAAATCAATGTCCAATTTCTAGCTCGATATCCACAGTCCCAAGTTCCCCCACAACCGTGCGAGATGGGCGCACAGGATAAGCCAGCACACTCCTACAACCATTCCCACGCCCCAAGCCGACTTTCGGCACTCGTCTTCATACGACATATACCTTCTCTTCTTGCAAACGCCACGTCTCACAGCACTGTTATCGATATTGGTTCTCAATGCTCCTCCTTGTATTGCAATATCCTCTGTTACTTCGGCTTCGTCTTTTCTGCAGTTGATTGCTAGTAGTGTGAGTCTTCCATTGTCCAATAATGTAGGATTAGCGAGTGAGAGTTCACTGTTGTTGGTAGAGGTGGTAGAGATGTAGTCGGCTGGGGTCACTGTATCCAGGACAAAATGAGATTGGACAGGGGATCCATTGACAAGCATAAATGCCGATGGAGGAATGAGAAGAAACCAGAGGAGGAGCAGGAGGGTGAGGATGTCGGACATCGCTAGTAAGCGAACGTGGAGACCGGTATCTGAAATGGACTTGAGGTGGAGTCTTGGAAACAGCAAGGAAATAATGATTTCGATTTTCCGTGATAATAATCGGAAGAGTTTGCATGAAAGTTCCAAACCTGGAAAACAACTGCTTTCTCATTCATTTCTCCCAGAAAAGGGACTGACTCAACAACAAATTGTTGACAAATTGACAGATCTGTGAACTGAGAGAGGAAAGCAAAACTTTTGATCGTGGAGTAAAAGCTTGAGCTGGTCATTGCTCTTGGAAGGTCGTTGTAAGTGAAGAGCTGATGTGTATATTTGCCTTGCTGGTCTGGCGCGCCGCAGATCCATCATGGATGCCTCATTACATAGAATTGCTTAGATGACTTAATCTCAGCAAAGGAATATTCACACCTGATGGAACGGATTTTCAAGCTCAGCCATGGATGAGCAGGTCCAGGCGCTAGAAGAAAACATGATCCCGAAGAAACCTTCACTTGGAACACTGTACGATCGAAGCCGATTTCGAAAGCTTTGGACCATCCACGACTTAGCAAATCACGATTTCCCTCAAAATTTTCTCACATTCATAAATTTATCGTATGTCATACACTAAACCCTATACTACTACAATTCTCCGAAATTATCACCCACGTCCAAAATATCCATTCCTTTCCCTAGCTCCCCCTATCTCAAACGCTCGGTATCCATGATGTCCATCGGCGCGGCTGAGCTCAATGAAGCCCGCACAGAGTAGGTTCAGTAGGACACATCGATTTGGCCAATGCATCGAAAGCTTCCGCATCCTGTTCATTGCCACCAGGCATTGGATTTTCGTTGTCTGGGACACTAGGATCCGGGTGTGCAACGTCCCGGCCTCCTACTGCGGTGTTGGTGATGGCGATATTTTTGGCATCCGTGAGTGCACGGCCGCGGGCCTTGTTACGTCTGGTTGTGGAATGTGGCAAGGTGGGACCCGTCAGTGCCTCATAATCGAACTGGTCTTGGTTGTTTTCGGACGGTTTGACGATTGCGACACTGTCCGGCGCTGCGGAGACGGAGAGAAGAGAGGAGGAGGAGAGTAAAAGGGCCAAAGCCAGGGGAATGGTGGAAATGGAGGTAAAATGCATGGCTGATGAGAGGTATATTGACGGTTGTGGTAGCTTGTCGGTCTGGATTTGGTAGGTTGGAAGGCTATTTGGGCTTCAAGTTCTTTCTGATGTGGGAAGGAATAAATGTTTGTTTTTATGACTGATTGATCTGTGGAGAAGAAAGGTATCGTAAGTCTCCGGATGTAGTCAGTTATATAGACTTCCAGCAGGATGACGAGACGTACATGAAACTCTTCCAAGTTCTGTCACTTAATTCTCGTTCCACATCACGATTGTTCATGGTTGAGATTGCAGAGTTCTGCAATCAAAAAATGCCATGGATTGGGAATACGGAGTGAAAACCTCCAACGTAGCAGGAGCAATCAATAAGGAATGATAGAAATCGAGACATTCATTTTTCCGATACTAATCTTGGGACAGACATGTTCAAAGGTATGGCAAACTCGATGAATTAACCAAGAGAACTAGATTCGTGTCCGAGAACCTACAATGCGGGCGTTTTGAAAGTAGGCAAATCGCGAAGACCATAACTAATGAACCAGATTACCTATCATACAATAATAAGGCGTGCTAATAAGTCGAACCATTCACATTCCTGTGAAAGCTTCTCATCCCCGCGTGTAAATCTCGTGAATCTCATCTCTGGTCCAAGGATATTTATTACCTGCCGGCTCTTGCTGCTACCGGTTGAGATAGATGAAATTCTCTTGAGATAGATGAAATCTCTTGAGTTTCGGTGGCTTCACCACTCGTTGTGAGAGCGTCGATTTCCGCTTGCGTTTTCTCCGTATGAGAAATACAACGAATCCCACTGCGACAGCTCCAAGCGGGACGTCGATACCAATGCCAATTGGGAATATCTAGATACACGGGGGAGTTGGCGTTTTCGATGTGTTCTCACAACACGCGTGACGCAGGAACGTGTCGTATCATCGACCGTTCTTGCATGCTTGTTCGGGCAGGCGGTATTGTTGGTTCTTGCCTGAACAATGCAACCGCCGCGATATGTCCGAACATGTGCTAGTGATGTTTCCTCGGAGCCGATCGTGTGTCTTATCAGGCCATTATGCTGGACCGTAGCATAGTCCGTTACTCAAACAGACGTCAAAGTTGCCACAGCAATGGCTGTCACCTGAGTTACATGGGACGTATAGCCCCTGCTTTGGCTCTGGTAGAGATCCATCAGGCCAGAAGTATGTTGCTTGTGCAATTACAAGGTTATATATCGATATAAAAGTGACAAGAATGTAGGAGGACACGTCGAATAGCGTTGCGAGTCATTGCTACAGTTTCAGAAGGTAAATTTGCATATGAAAGAATGATAACTAAGTAAATAACATGAAAAGCAGCCGTTGTCAAAACGAGAGAATCATATTCTACAATTTCTTGCAACACTTACCTCAAATGGCAGTCTGCGATTGCTTTGGATACTGAGAACATCACCAGGATGCATGCCAGCGTCAACAATGTTCTACGCTGATAGCACTTTCGAGAAAGGAGACAAAACGCACTATGGGCAAAGGATTCTAAATCTCGAATTTCGAGACGCAGCATTCGGAGACAATCTTGCCCTGAGCACAAGCACATGGAAAGTTCGAGCTTTGAATCTGAATTGCAACATTGCGATATTTGAGCCACTTGGAAAAGACAAGAAGCAGACTTGCAGATTCGGTTACTATTGGAGCGACTACGTGAATATGCTACCCCTTGAATCTTCGGCCTCATACTTCTCGTTAGAGTTCTTGGAGTTGCGCTCCTCCCTGGATTCTGCGGCCTTGTGCTTTTCAGATCCATGTACCTCATACTCCTTCCTTTATTTCTCTGCTTTGGGTACCACACCCTTGTTTTCAACCTGACTTGCACTCCTGAAAGACACATTTTCAAATCTCGCTTTTCTTTCCACGAATTTTTGGGGCGGCGCATAGAAACTCTTCTACCATATGTTGTTATCTTTTGATATCCTCGTAGATGCTGTAAGATTGGCCATGGAGGAGCGGATAAGTCTTTGATGGATTTGATTTGGCAAAGGAGAGGAAGCCTTGTCATTGTGACTGAACATCGCGTGGCCACAGAATCCGAGTTCTTGACATGCTAGACCTGTACAAACCGGTGAATTCAAGGGTATGAGCATCAAACGCGCGTGAAGATAGCGTCTCTTAACTCTAGGGTGTATGATAGCTTGGAATGAGACTCGTTTCAAGAGTAACATACAGCAAAGGGAATCGGTGGAGATGTCAATAGCTTGTTTCAGCCAAAAGAGTTCAACCTAGACACTATGAAGCGATGGAAGCCAGAGATCCGATTGGAGCGCCCGAATCCGAATACTGAAAGCTGATTGCAGAGTTCGAAGAGCAAACCCTCCAGATCACCCCCGTTTCCGCGCAGTGCTTCTTATCATTCTCAAGAAAAAACGCACACTACGAAAAGGTAATCCTCCGAGCCCCCGTCCGAGTCTGTGTAGTGAATAAAGGATTGCAATATTCCCGCGTTGTAGTAGTGAAGCACGCTGCCAAGCTTGCTGCATATCTGCCCGCTTCTTCAGGCTCCTCTTTTCCCTGAATCCTTCTACCACATTAACTTTCCTCTCAACCTCACCAGTCACCTTCAATACCTCTTCCTCTGATACGTCTTTCGGGCTATCGGAGAGTTTGTACATCAACTCTTTGAAGGTTTTTATGATCTCTTCGGCCTCTTCGGCCCCCAAAGACGCTAGATCCCGCCTTAGAGTAAGTATGCGTTGCTGGTGTTTGATGAAGGCTAATCTATCTCGAGGAATTGGTTGTGCTTCGAGCTCCAAGATCTCTTGTCGCAGCATCTCTGCCCGCAATTCCTGCCACGAATGCATATTTTGTTATTTGTTTGGTATGTGTTGTGTGGATTTGAGAGCAGCCAGAGACTCTTTACACCACAATAAGGCCCGGCGTTGGCGTGGCTTGGGGATGTGAGATGAGTGGCGGTAGTCTTTTGGGAGCATGGACTGGTCTCTAGGATGACGAAGCATTAATGATGATCCTTTGCGCACGCCAATTAGGGGTGAGTTTTGTGGGAGACCACCAGCCGCCAAGGGCAATGTTGAGGGTTGGCTGTCGTAAGACTCAAACTGTATGAGAGGTTGGTTGGTTGGCTAGCATTTAACAAGGAATGAATGACTAAGCGCAAGACTAACGGGGTTAGTGTAACACGTCTGAGATCTGAGGCAACGGCACTTGACTTCCTTTAGCCAAGCCTGGCGTGTCCGACCTCACTTGACGAACCAGGGTCCAGCGCACATCTTGTCTCTCGTGTTTGATAAACCACGGGTGTATTAACCATGGTTTACTACCCTCTGAAGTACTTCGATGGATTCATATTCTATGCTGCTATCCCCAAGTTTATATCCTAGGAGGAGCTTACAAGAACACGTTATGCACCTTTGCAACGCGTTTAGCGAGGTCAATGGGTGCGCTGTAGATATCTGCGATGGGGGTCTGACATGGCATTTGAAAACAGGAAGGGTCCAATATGCCACATGAGGAAAAACCTAAGAGGCATTGATATCCTCGGATTCTCACATGCCGTCGCTCATTCCTTCATTCCTTCATTCCTTCAATCCTTCCTCTCTCGCCCCTAGTCATCATCGAGATCCACCACCTCGCCGTGAGCGAAGGGACGAACCACCTCGGCTTTCTTCGTGTGGGCAGACGTCAAGAGCTCGTCGTACTCTTCGTCTCTTTCACGTTTGATGCCATGTTCTGGCTTACTTTGCTCCTCGCGCTTGGGCCCGGTATTGGCTTCGGTTTTGGTACGAGTCTGTCTACGACGTTAGAAAAATGTACGAGATAATACTAGAGGCTCGAGTCTTACGCGTTGTCTCATGAGTAACTCTCGCGCCTCCTCTAGGCTAAGATCTGTCACTGGTCGGTTTTCGAGAGGGATAGGTGATGGTGTTCTGGGAATGAAGAGCATACTTTGGAGAGTTGCTGCGAGACTGTGAGAATGGTCTTGTCTTTATTGGGATTAATATAGGACCCACTTCGAGAACGGTATTTGAAAGTGAAAACTGCGAAGGGAGATTCTTTGCCATCCGTATAGTCCCAATTCCCCACGGTTCGAGGAGGACAGCTTTGCATCTCTCCAAGTCTATTTGCGTAGCTATGAGCAAAAGAGTATGGAGACACATTTTCAAGAGCTATCGTAACTTACTGGGCACTATGGGTCAAATCCATCCCCTTGAGGCTTTTCTCCGCAAGCTCAGTAACTCTTTCCATACTTTGCAAGTCAATGAATTCTCTAACAGCTGTGTGTTCATGAAGTTGAAGCATTCGATAGAGCTTGAGACTTATGCTTCCAATTTTGTCTAGTTGGGTGGTTATGGGTGTGGACGACTCTTGTACTAGGTACCCAATTGTCAAACCATGATATTCTTTTCAAGGCACACAAACATACCAAGCAAGATGTCACGAAAGTAGAATGGCTGCCGGAACCATTCGCCATCAACTTCCGACTCCGAGCCCTGGAAAAGATGGCAGAAAGAGGAACTAGGCATCCCAATTTCATCGTCGTTTAGGGTGACATCCTCTACAAGTATGCCATCCAAATGGACCTCAAGACTGATTGCATCCGATGTAATCTTGAATGAGTCTAGTATTGAAACACGGATGTGGAAATTCGCGCCAGAAGTAGCTTCAATGTACTTAACGACCAGATCCGGGTTTTCATTTTCTATGCCATCATCCTCGTACTCCTGCAGCGCTTGCCCATCAACCAAGACCTCGGCTGTGATCTTTCCGAGAATTGCCATGGCGTAGAGGATCCGTATGAAGAGGAAGTTGTAAGCTGCGGTGGGTGGTCTTGGTGGTAGGCCAGCAGTGGGTGAGTTGATATTGATGAGATGTTGAAGTGAGCAAATTTAGATGGTTGACCGAGAAGGTGATGCGGTGTCTCATGTATCCTCACTTACAGAGGTTTTACGGGTTTGCCGTGGTGGACGTCGTAGTTGGGTGGAACTGGAAGAAAGAATCCTACTGTCACTGGAAGAAGGTTGGTAAATCGTGGTAAACTGCGTTAGCAACTTCAAGCAAGACTTAGAAGGTCGACAAATATCATGATGCACCGATGAGAATCTTCTTAAATGATAGAACCACTAGTCATCTCCGCTATGCAAATTTAAGAACTAAATGCCCTTCACTTCCGTATTGCTGGGTATACCAGTCGAATGACTAAAGATCGGAAAAACGCCTGAATGGTATGCGTGGTCGTTCCGGGCATCAAACACACGATGAGAACGTGGAAGAAACGGCAGTGTACCATGATCGGGGCTGCCGACCACCATGTAATGAGCCTAAGCTAAAATACCAGCAATTTCTATTCTTTCCTTTGACTCCAGTTGAAGCAATCCGTTAGTCCAAACTCCTGGTACTCCCTCTCTTCTGCTCGTCACTCTATCACCACGGCCCAACATGCACAGGAAGATTAGAACCATAGGTCCCGGAGAGAAGCTCTTGCCTCACGGAGCTGATGTCATCGCCCCGGCTTCCATACTGAGATGGTTGAGTTTGTCCACCCATCCACCCGATGTTGGCACTTAACTCGCTCACAGCTTCCTGGAGTTTGCCGTCTGCTTGTTGGTTATGCTTTGCAATCTTTTGATCCCATCCGCCGTACTGTAACTGTATGCCCCCAGCCCTCTTAGCTGCCTCTCGTATCGCCAAAGTCCAGGCCCGTGAGATCTCCTCGTAGGCATTCTGTTTGTGCAGGCTGTTTTGAAAGCTGGTCCAATTTGGGAGACGATGTATAATATCGGTGGCGCCATCCAGGAAATTTAGAGACTGTGATGCTTGTGTTTCGTTTGGCGGTAGAAAATGTGGCGTGAAGTCGGCGAGGGCCTCAAGTAGGTTCAACAGAGGTTGCCGCACTCGGTTGTATGCATAGTTCGAGGTCCCATTACCGCCGAAAGGAAAGGAAGACTGAAGGGCTGACTCGTACTTTTTGAGGACATCGAGAGCAGAAGCAACGCTGGGTTTGGGAGCTGTGTTCTCGACTTCTGCTCCTATCATTGGATGCCGTGCACATATAGACTGGAGAACCCCACGTAGAGAGTCGGCGTCTAATGTTTCCAGAAGCCGTGGAAGAGCGAGCGGTCGGCCTAGAACACGTTGCCTAGCTCGCTTCGTTTGTCGATGGGCGGGTAATGATTGTGAGGAGACATTGGGGGAGTTCGATGGGGAGGAGGACATTCTATCCTCTGGTAGGGGTTCCTCATCTTCAGCTTTTCGTTTTCGATTTGTAGGGCCACTGGTAGGAAATGACACTGGCATCTTGGCGTTAGTACCGTTGGTGGTTGGAAGGGCTCCTGAACTGACTTGATCGAGATGGTGACAAGCGTGCGTTGTAAAGTTGATGAGGCAAAGGAGTAGGTGTGGCAATGACGCTGTTCATGACTGCGAAAGTCGACCTTTTCCTTGCTACAAAGGAGGTTTGATGTGGGTTGGGGATGGAGGATGATGGAGGAAGTGGGGAGCTTAAAGTAGGTTCGCTACTACCGAGTTAGGTAGATATTCTAGTGTGAGTGGTTCTTGGCACAGATCCTTGGTGACAGTACAGAGTGACAGCCAACACAAAGAACTCGAAACAAAACATGACTATGTCTTTAATGTATTTTCACTTATTGGCTCTTACCACGGAGCAAATTGTTACCTTACTATGGTTTACAAGTCTGGTGACGTTACTCTATACAGATTATAACGTGCCGACGAATGTGCTCTATCCCGAACAAAGGACTGGGCTCAGAGGAGTGACTTGTGCAGGATGATGATCTTCTATTTTTCTGTTCGTCTCCGCTGAGAGACCTGTACATAGTAGCGCTTGGCTTGCACCCAACGACAGTGCCTGCAACATAGACCATGTACAGAGCGCCCCGAAACACGACAAACATTTGTGCCTTAGCAACGCCATAACTCGCCATGGTTCTACAACCAGGTATACTGCAACGCTCTGAGACATCCTAGCCTTGTCTGATCTGCATCCGCAGAGATGCTGCTCAACACCCAACACCATGTACCATGCAAGAGCGCCTACCTAAGATAATTCACACTTCACAAATACAAAGATTGTGCCGCAACGATGTCTCTCCGGACCTTCAGTAAAGATTGCTCAAATTTCTGTTCCAGATCGTCGCTGCCCATCACCTTTGCAGCCTGCGCCATCTGCCTAAGCAACTCTTCCAGTCGGCGGAACAAGCGAATCAGACTGCCTTCGTACACGTCCGTCATTTTGCTTCTAACGTCAGCGTCACTCGGTACTTCATAAGAAGAAGGTTCACGTACCAAATTTCCGCAAATGACTTTCCGTGTGCCCAAGCATACACAACCTCCATTAGCTGATACTTGAAGCCTTGTACGTACTCATCTTCGTTGAGCGGCAATTTACTCTCCTGTGAGACCTTTGATATTGTCCTAGCTTTTGCTTGGATCTCACGAAACGGCTTTGCAAGTTCTTCTTTCAACGCCGGACATTCCGCCTTCTCTTCGAAGATAAAGCAACTGAGCACAGACGCGCATAGTTCTGGCGAAAGCTCATTGAAGAAGCGATCGAACAGGAGCTCGCTCAATAGGAGCTCATCACCGGTGCTAATCTCACACGCGACACGTGCCTTCAGCTGGACTACTTCGGCGTCATTTATAAATCCGAAGCGGCGAAGCACACGCTTTCGACATTTCAACTCGTCGAGCTGCATGATAGATAAGGCGGCAGCGATTTTCTTCTTTACTGCTTTGATGTTGTCAGAAATCTCTATTTTTTCGGCGTACTGATTGTACAGATCGGGAAGCCGCGGAGAGTTGTGCAAAGGATTGCTCAGTAGGCGGGACTCGAGGACTTCGATTTTCTGTTCAGAATTAGCAATGATCGAGTTAGCACAGAATAATATTGACTTACTCGGAGTAAGTTCTTGAACGAGGCATCCGTGATGCCCATATTCTCGATTGGATCTAGAACAGCTATTCCGTCTGGGAACCTTCGCTTGACCTCATCGAGCGACTTTTGAACAGTATTCCTTTGGTCAGCGGGCTTCAGGTCATTAGGTAAAAAGATCCTGATATGACCAATAGACTTGACGCAAGAGAGCAATATAGGTACTACTTCCATCTTCGCCTTCTCTCCTTCATTCGCTGGCCGGACTCCTTGCGGCAGCTCTTGATGTGTCCTTGTTCCATTGGAGCTTGCGTCAGCTACCTGTAGTAGCACATCAATAATGAACGATTGTTGGGGCGTGATATCCTCGGCTTTCTCATCCTTGTTGGGTTTCCTAGGGGTAAAGTTGACGACTGCTCCCCAGCCAAAATCGTAATCTTTGTACTTTATTCGGACTAATCGACCTGATTGCATAAACTGCAGGCAGTAATTTGGATGGTTGATGACGTCACGCATATCCTTCGTATATGTTGCAAGCTGTTGTCTAAGATCGTAATACTCTCGAATCGTACCTTCGTCAGCGATCTCGATACTTGATCTTTGCGCCTCGAGTTCGTGCAACTCTAGACTGACGTCAGTAGATCTTCTCAGGCGTACAAGCTTCACAACAATTACCTCTCTTGAGTCCGGATACACTTGCTGTATTTTGGAATTGATAGAAACATCTCTCCAACATGAATTCTGGTGATATGCCCTCAACTCTCATCAGATTTAAAATCATATTGTAGCCGAGATAGAACGCCGAGTTCAGCTTATCCTGCTCTCCACGAACAATCTCCTTGGCCACAGCTGGCTCCATCTTCTCGTCGATCATCATAATGACCATCCCTCGATCATCAAGACCACGTCGACCAGCACGTCCAGACATCTGTACAAATTCTGAAGGGCTAACCCATCGTAATGAAACCCCATCGAATTTTCGAACACTAGTGAAAACCACGGTCTTTGCAGGCATGTTGAGTCCGATGGAGAAAGTTTCTGTCGCAAATAGAACCTTGATGAGCCCCTCTTGGAACAGAATCTCGATCGTCTCCTTCAAAATTGGGAGTAACCCGGAATGATGAATTCCAATACCTCGTTTCAACAGTGGCAGGATATTCTGAATTTGCGGCAACTGCTTATCATCTTCAGACAACATTTCCAATGCGTTATTGAAGACCTTGTCCACCATCGCCTTCTCAGATTCTTCGTTGAAGCTTAGGTTGCTCATCTGAAGAGCGTATGACTCGCACATGTTCTTACTGAAGCTAAAGGCAATGACCGGATTGTAATTCTTTACCATGATCATTTTGATAATCTTGTATATGTCGGAAGGTCCCTTTGTGCCACCCTTGTTCGTTTTTTTGTCTTTGCCTCTGCCCTTGCGCTTTGCCATCGCATCAGCTGGATCATCACCGTGCTTGTCAGCTATAGTCGTCATAGCTTTGTTGAAATTCTCTTCACGGAAGACTCCTTTTTCGTCAACCACCAGATGTATGCCGTCGGCACCTTGGGGAAAGAAATAATGCTGTAATGGCGTCGGACGGAAATCCGTGTACACGACGTGGCAGGGCTGGCCATGGGTTTTTGTTATCCATTCTGCAAATTGCATTGCGTTCGGAATTGTGGCGGAGAGGAAAACGTAGCGAACTTTATCCGGTAGCAAGATGATGGTCTCCTCCCAGACAACACCACGCGCCTTGTCTCGCATGTAATGTATCTCGTCGAATACCACCCAAGCCACCTCCCGCATGATTTCTGAGCCTCTGTATAGCATTGATCGAAGAATCTCCGTAGTCATGACGAGGCATGTTGCCGTCGGATTTATCGTTACATCCCCGGTCATCAAACCAACATCCCCAAATTCTGCCGCGAACTCCCTGTACTTCTGGTTGCTCAAAGCTTTGATGGGGCTTGTATATATGACTCTCTGATTGTTTTTCAAGCTCTGCGCGATTGCGTATTCAGCAACCACAGTCTTGCCAGCACTTGTGTGCGCGGACACCAGTACGCTCTCTCCTCTCTCGATAGAAGAAATTGAAACTTTCTGAAATGGATCCAACGTGAAAGGCCAAGTCCTTGCGGGAGTTTCTGGCGCTTTGTGTTCTGATAGTGGAATGTAGTTATAGTCTGGAGGCAGTGCAACCTGGTGCCTGACTTGATGTGACAAGACCACTGTAGTGCCCTCTTGTGACGCCTGCAGCCCAGCAGATGCAGCAACCTCCCGCGATTGCTTTGTCTCAAATGAGTCTGCGACCACCGGCTCCGCTTCTACCTCCCGCCGTTGTCGCTTTGCCTCCGGCTGATGTTCACCATCTATATCCTCTGGCGCTGGACTTGAGGCCTGCTGATTGGTGGCATCCGCCATTGCAACGTCCCCATCCCCATTCGTAACACCAGCCGTATCTTTAGCTTCTCCATTTGCCTGTCTTTTTTTGCTCCTGTCTTTCTTCGGTTTGTGCTTACTCGGCCCATCTGGAGGCTTTGCACCGGACGGCTGGTCATTGAACACGTCAAATAGCTCGTCCATGATCGTCCAAGGTATTAGATGCTAAGATGGTGAAGTATGCGGAACCTCACGATCACAGAGTTGAAATTCACAAAGTTGTCAAGCGGTACTTGCCGACGGGTTGCGGAATCTAAAACTCCCCGAACATTTCTTCAACCGAGTAACGACACAAAAGTCCATCCATATTCCATATAAACAAGTGACGCCAGTCCCTGTAATTACACCAAACTGAAAAGTACCACATCATGGCAGAAGACGAGAGAAGAATTTCGAAGCGCTCTAGGTTCGACCAGACCGAACCCGAAAGCAAGCGTTCCTCACGCTTTGACCGACGTTCGCGGTCTCCCTCCAGCCGGCATTCAGAAACAAGGCGGAGTCGTAGTCCTAGACCTGAGAAACAACCTTTCAGCCCTGGTGCGGAGGAAAAGAAGTCTATACCGAGTGATCCAGCTGCTGCTGCAGGTAAGCTGTAGGTTCTCTCCTCGGCTCCGAGTAGTCACTAATAGTCCTTCAGCGGCTGCGGCAGCTCGAATAAATGCCCAAATCCAAGCCAAAAAAGGCATTCAACATGTTGATGTACCCCCGATACGTACTGTAAGTAATTTCGGACTATGATGCCTGCTAAGATTGCATGCATCCTTCCTTCAACTGAGTGCAATTGTTTTAATTGATGTAGGTTACAAGCCCGGTTGGCAAATCAGCATCCCCTGGTATTTCTGGCTCTAGCACGAGCAATATCAATGGCGACATGTACATCGCGGATGGTGACTACATTAAAGACATCGAGGTCAACGATCTCCGTAATCGTTACACACTGACTAAAGGCTCAACACAAAAGATGGTAAATACTCTTGTCATACCCGCTGATATACCCAGGCACCTATCTCTAGAGAACTGTCATATCTTATGCGGTTCTTTTTTCTATGTTTAACTTGTGTGGGAGAATATCTGAAGCTTACTCGGGCTGATATAGCACCATGCTACCCCTCATTGGCATCTGCTGACCTCCGCTGCGTGAAATCTAGATCAAAGAAGAGACTGGCGCCGGTACGCACTACCTGACATTGATAGATTTGTAGAGAACGATGCTCATCAGTGTAAAGATGTCACAACGCGGGGAAACTACTACCCCGACAAGAGCATGGCTACCGCAGCCGTAAGTGCTTCTTTGCGATTACCGCTTATTCGGATCTCCTTTTGGTATTTGTAGCGCTAATAAATGTTCAGAACCCTCCATTATACCTTCACATCACCAGTACCTCGAAGGATGGTCTCGAAAAAGCGGTCCAGCAAGTCGAAGAACTTATGAAGCAAGAGCTACCAAATCTGGTGGATGAGAGACGCTTCAGACGTAGGGAACCAGATCAAGTAGAACGAGATGAATTTGGACGTGTAGGGTTTCCTTGCTTGCCTCGCTTTACCTAAAGGCTAACTATTCACCAGCGCAAATGGCCGGAAGAGCGTATCCCCATCGACCTTGAGCCCCTTCCCGGATTCAATTTGCGAGCACAGGTTGTGGGTCATGGAGGCGCTTACGTTAAGCATATCCAACAGGAAACTCGATGCCGTGTCCAGATCAAGGGCCGTAACTCAGGATTCATGGAGCATAGCAGCGGCAGAGAAAGCGATGAGCCAATGTATCTCCATGTAGCGTGAGTTTCCTGTCGCTCACCCCCTTGATATCTTCGCCTAACTAGACCTTATAAGCGGCCCCGACCCCAACGAAGTTCAGCGCGCAAAAGAGCTTTGTGAGGATTTGCTGGGAAACGTAAGAGATCAATACGAACAATTCAAAGCAAACCCTCCTCAGCAGCGAGGATACGGAGGCGGCTACCAGCAAGGTGATCGTCAAGGCTATGGCAGTCAAGGTGGATATGGCGGATATGGCGGCCAACAATCCCCAGCCCCAAGCGCTACAGCTGTTCAAGCTCCTCCAGGGACTCCTGGCGCTCCGGGAGCTGGAAGCCCAACAGCAGACTACAATGCCCAGTACGCTCAATATTATGGCGGTCAAGATCCGTATGCGGCATACGGTGGGTATCAAAATTACGTCGCTTACTACCAATACTACCAACAACAAGCCGCGCAGCAGCAGCAAGCGGCTCCAGGCGCTCCGCCAGGCGAGGAGCCGCCACCTCCTCCACCACCTAGTGGATCTCCTCCTGCCGCCAACGGCGGTTACAACTCGGTAAGTGGGTTCTTTCAATCTTTATAGGCTCCACCTCTAAACTGAATTATCTAGGTTCCTCCGCCTCCGGGAATGTGAGCACGACGCTGCCAAGAAGAGGACTGAAGCTGGTACTTCGATTGTCTTAAAGCCTCGTCTTCGCCATCCCGAAAACGTAAATTCAAGTGTATCCGATCTCTGTAACCCCTGCATCTCTACCATTACGATCAAGTGTTCTGGCCAGCTTTGGTAAATTGACCTTCAACGGTCATTTGGAACAGATGATGCCCACGTCGGTCAGAGCATGGAAAAGAATAGGATGATAGGAATCTTGCCGATTGTAAAGGCGGGCTTTACTCAACATGTATTTAACTATTCTGAAGTTCACAGGCGCCTAAGCAATGCAACCTACTACTTATCACCCAAAATGCCTCATAAAAATGCTCCATCTCCACTCCTTCCTAATCCCCAAACGGATACTCTTCCCTGAAACCCACCAAACCCACCCCAAGTCAATCATACCCCTCCCCATAAAAATCCTCCCTCGCCCTCTGCGTACTAACCCACTCCTCACTCGCCAACCCCTCCCTCTTCCCCCTCCTCACCCCCCCCTTATCCTTGCATACATCACAAGCAGAATCACATCTCGGCTTCCCCCCTTCCCCGAAAAATTCCCCAACAATCACATGCCGGCACCTCTCCGTTTCTTCACAGTACCTCATCAGCCGCTGGAAACTCTCTGCGCGGCCCTTGGTCTGCGCTTCCTTGCCCTCATTTTGTCCTTGGTGATCCCGTCCAATGCGGTAGGCGGCGCGATCGCGGTCTTCGCGCGAATAGTAGAGGATGCAAGCTGCGGCTTTGCCATCACGGCCGGCGCGGCCGGCTTCTTGGTAGAAGCCTTCGAAGCTCTTGGGGACGTTCCAGTGCACGACGAAGCGGACATCTTGCTTGTCGATGCCCATGCCGAACGCTGTTGTTGCTACAATGATATCGTACCCTGGGGCATTGGCGATCCATTTCTGCTGGCATGCCACACGCTCTGAGGTAGAGAGTCCAGCGTGATAGGGGGCGGCGCCAATACTTTTACCGCGGAGACGCGAGGCAAGGGCATCACAGTCGGTGCGGAAGGGAACGTAGATGATGCCTGAGACGGCGTCCGGGCGGGTTTGGGTCGCTTGGAGCTCTGCGGCGCGGGCGGGGTCGGAAGAGCGGCGGGCGTGGATGGCTTTAAGCCAGGAGAGGAAGGTGGAGAAACGAGTGTCGTGCTCATCAGAAGAGAAACGCATCTCGTAGTGGAGGTTGGGCCGGGATGTGCTTGCAGTGAATGTTTTCAAGCTGCTGGGATTGAGGCCTAGGGTGGAAATTATATCCTCACGGATCGAAGGCGTGGCGGTTGCGGTGAGGCAGATGATTGGGACAAATGGATAAGCGGAGCGGAAGTGTGAGAGATGAGAGTAGGCGGGGCGGAAGTCGTGGCCCCATTCGGAGATGCAATGGGCTTCGTCGATGGCGATGCGGGAGAGCTCGCCTTGTGTATAGATTGTTTGGAGGTGCCGGCGGAAGGAGTCTGTTAGGGTGAATTCGGGGGTTATGTAAAGAAGGCGGGTAAGGGGGTGACCTTGATTGGGAGGGTCAGGGGTGGTTCATGAAGTAGGATTTTTGGGGCTATATACCGCAACGGAGATCATCTAAGATCTCATTCCGGTCTGCCAAGAGCGTGTTCGAGTTAAGCGTTGCCACGGGGATGTTGGCAGCACGAAGAGCAGCAACTTGATTGTTCATGAGAGCAAGCAGAGGAGAGATGACTATTGTGATGCCATGGTCGATAACAGCCGGGAGCTGGTAGCAAAGGCTTTTTCCGAAAGAGGTGGCTGCAGAGGCTTAGCGACTGTTTGAGTATGACAGAATACAGATTTAAGAAATTTGATCTGTACCAGCTTGAACAAAGACATCATGGCCATCAAGTGCCGCAGTGATAATCTCTCGCTGATGAGGTCTGTGGTCCATTAGTGTCCTGTGCAAATAGTCGGTCACAGAGGCAGTACCTGAAACTGGTCTTGCCAAAAACCCGCCGTAGTGTAAAGTCAAGATCGACAGGAGCCTTTCTCTTGGTGACTTTTGACATTGACGACGATAGAGTTATCCGGAAATATGTAGAGAAATCGAACAATTGAGCAATTGTAAGCTTAATCCCTCGGGTATGACTTCAAGGTGATGGAGAAAGCAGAAAGGTAAGAGACCCTGAACGCCATCAACCGTTGGCACAGCAGGCAGCTGACGAGACTGGTATTCGAAGACTTCAACCCTTGATACTAAGAAAGGCTCTGACAGAGTTCATGGTGACGATACCAGATCCAGGGAAGGAGCATTCCTCAAAGTAGATACGCTTTCGAAACAACATACAAAGGCTCGATAGGTGTTGGGACGAGAAAGCATTTGACAACAGACAGCATATCTTTCACCCGAAGAAATGACTATTGTAAGATCAAGTTTGATAGACGTTTGATGGTCCCCTCGCTCGGTCGTCCTGAATTTACCAATCGCCTCAGCCCTACCAGAAGGGATTTTCTCGATCATTTTCCATCACTCTCTCCCCACAACAGGACTTCAGTATCAGCGAGGAAGTCGCTTTTCCGCACAAAAGTACTACGGATTTGAGACGTATATGCAGACTACTCCAAAAACGAAGACGTCATGAAGTAGCCGAGCTGTAAGCAATAGCGTTCCTAATAGAAGTCTATCGATACTGTTGAAGTTACTATCGTCATATGCGAAACCTGTGTCGTTTTTTATTTTTTGCCGAGAGCCTCACCAAATTTAATGGCGAATCTGCAAAATAAGAACCAGAGCTGTATGATAGACTTCACTGCCCCCTCAGTGCTTCATATGTAGTATATTCAATGCTTCATATGTAGTATTTGCAGTGCTTCATTTGTAGTATCGTTGATTGTGAAACCTGTGCCGTTTTACTAGAATTTGTCGAGAGCTCGATCAAATTTAGTGACGAATTTTCAAAAAGTGCAAAATAAGGGGTGGTAGTGGGGTTGTATTTTTGGTTTCTTATTTTGCACTTTTTGAAAATTCGCCACTAAATTTGGCGGGGCTCTCGACAAGTGCTAAAAAGCAATACTGGTTTCGCACCCAACGGTACTACATATGAAGCACTGAGTATACTACATATGAAGCACTGGGGGGGCAGTGGGGTCGATCATACAGCTCTGGTTCTTATTTTGCAGATTCGCCATTAAATTTGGTGAGGCTCTCGGCAAAAAATAAAAAACGACACAGGTTTCGCATATGACGATATATGCATCCTCGTGCGGTCTTTGATGATATGAATCACACAATTCACTACTCCATATCATTTGCTTCCTTACTACCAGCCACCGGACTTTACAAAGCAAGAATTGACGAATAGCAGAACCTAGAGCGCTTTATTGGGGAAGTTTTTATACCGCCAAACCAATTGGTCTCCCGAAGAGTGACCTATACCCCGAAGATGGATGAGTCTACCATTCCAGAGCTTGAGAATCAAAATGGGCCAACCGATACAGATGATCCAAGCTACCCATTCAACAGAATTGTACGAAGACTGTATATCTCCCATGCTCTATCGACGTGGAACTCGCGAATGTTCGAATTTGGTGCAGTCTTATTCCTAGCTGAGATTTTCCCGGGCACTCTTTTCTATGCTTCATTCTATGCCCTCGTTAGAGCTCTTTTCGCTGCTGTCTTGTCCTCTTGGGTAGGCGGGCAGATGGATAAGTCTCACAGACTGAAGGCAATTCGGCAATCGATTAGTGAGTTTTCTGCAACGGAAGAAGACGTTGACACTTCCTCATCATGTGTTTGGAGCTAACCAATTTCAGTCTGGCAGAGAATTCCCGTAGCGTTGTCGTGTCTTGTCTTCCTCGTATTTGCAAGATTCGGGACTGCTGACGGGACAAAGCTCATTTTGTTCTCGACGCTTGTTGTATTGGCTTGCCCGGAAAAGCTTGCCTCCATTGCTAATACTGTTGCCGTTGAAAGAGACTGGGTAAGCGTTTTAGTCTATTCTTCACCTAATGACGGAATCTTTTGGAAGGAGTCGGTAGAGAGGCTGACACAGATATATTGACTTAGGTTGTTGTAATTACTCAACATGATGATGTCCGTAGACAGGGTGGGTTGTATTCTCGAAAAGTATTATACCCAGCTGATAGCCAATACGCAGATTTGAACTCAGCCATGCGGAGAATAGATCTCTTTTCCAAGCTGCTAGCTCCAGTGTTCATCTCTGCTGTTGACGGCTTTTCGACCGCCATCGCTGAGTGGACTGTGTTGGGAGTGAATATGCTTTCAGTACTCTTGGAATATTTCGCTATTGCGCAGGTTTGTCAGACAATGTCCGAACGTTTCACTGGGCTAAGGCACGTAGGTGTACGATGCGGTACCCAATCTGGCTCGATCCATAAGTCCCCAGGACATTACCGAGATGTCACTGAACGAAGATCAAGCGGTGCCTTTCCGGATGGCAGTCAGTGTTCTAGAGCCCGGAGCGGAAGTGCAGCGTGATGGCATCTCCTCCAAGCTTCGGAACATGATCTCCCCATGGCGAGATTACGTCACGAGTCCGGTCTTCCTGGCATCCCTAGCCCTCAGCATCCTCTATCTCACCGTCTTGTCCTTCGGCGCCCAAATGGTCACATACCTCCTATCGGTAGGCTTCACAGCATTCCAGATCAGTCTGGTCAGAATGATCGGCGTTGCCATAGAGTTGTCCGCCACCTGGGCTGCACCGATCTTGATGCGAAAAATTGGATCGGTAAGATCCGGACTATGGTTCATTAATTGGCAGCTTGGGTGCATCTTGGCGGCTGTAGCTGTTTTCCAACTTTACGGCTCAAACTCTAGAATCGCTGGGATAGGGCTTGTTGCTGGGGTTTTGACGAGCCGTATAGGTCTATGGGGATTCGATCTATGTGTTCAGTATCTCATTCAAGAGACGATTTCACCTTCCAGCCGAGGCCGATACTCGGCAACCGAGATGGCTCTTCAGAACCTTTTTGAGCTGCTGTCGTTTGCCGCTACAATGGTCTTTGCACGGCCTGAGCAGTTCAAATATCCGGTGCTGATGAGTGCTGGTGCTGTCATAGCGGCCAGTCTTTGCTTCACGACGTACGTAAAGAGGAACAGAGGGCATTTGTTTCACAGATCGAGATGCCTTGGAGAGAAAAAGTATGTAGAGGTTCCACATGAGGAGCCACCTGCATAATACAATTTTAGGCTCTGATTTATATAGTTAGACGTATCTTTCCGTAGCCAATAATAGGTACTAAGTGACTGTATGACTCTACAATATATAGCAAAGAGCCTATTAGCATGAAAAACGAAATCAACAGTACTACCAGGAGGGAGAAACGTGTAAACAAGTTGCTGGTTTCAGAACCACACCGCCCGTCTGTACAGGTGAGAACAAGCAGTTCTAGTACCATTGGTCCCTGTTCAACGACGACACCAGATTCATGACCTCTTACACATACTTTATAAGAACGCTTTGGCCAAACCCCTGCTCAAACCCACTAAATGCATATGAGGAGATGTTTCTCATCTTATTGACGCAGGATCCTTCATGGCTCTCGCTGAGAAGCTGCAACACGACGTGAGACGACCTCTTGGCAGAGGTAGCGAGCTCTCTCTAGGCATTCTTTTTGACTCTGAGCAATCATGGGAGAGGAGATCGCTAAAGCTTCGAAAGTGCCAATTGAACTGTAAGTGTGCAGAAAGACAGGCTCGAAAAGATACCAACAATTGAACGTATCACATCACCCTATGGAGAGACCTTATAGGTTGCGGAACACGGTTCGACTTTTAGCTTTCAATGACTTTACTTATCCATTACTACTTTTCAACAGAATGAAAGTCGTAGCAAGTGAGTGCGAATAGTCGTCCACTGCAGGATTCGCTTCAATCCCCTCTTGGGTTCACGGCCTTTCTCTCGACTATGGGTTGTCGTTATGAGCTGTATCAAATACCCAATATGCCGCGGTTAGTTCTGCATTATGTTCAAGAGACTTCCGGGCCCCAGCTGGCATCGAGGAGGCGCAGGTAATGTAGATACGCAGTCTATTAAGTGTCCGGTACTGGGAGATAATCATTATCGGACGTTTGCTTTGTCTGCTCATTCTTCCGATTGGTTTTTCTGGGCGACCTTCTTAGGTGAAGTTAGAATATAAGAAACGGAAACAGAGAATCAAGTAGAATTGAAGAATGTTCAATATTTCGTTGGATGAAAGGAATATTTAAGAAAAGTTCTTCTCAGACGTGCCAGCGTCGCTAAGCCCCTTCGGCACCCGTACGCTGCGTAGTCAGCCAAGGCTGACCCGAAGGGGCTTAGCGACGCTGGCACGTCTCAGAACTGAGGCAAAAAAGTTCTGGACAAGCTACAATAATATACAGCCGACAAGAACGTGTCTTCAATGTTATGCGCTTTAGAGAAATATCTCACCAATCTCCACAATGCTCCCTCGATAACCCAACCCTATTGCTACAATGGTCAGCATCTCAACGTGAGTTTGCCCTTTCATGATCCAAACCCGGCACTTCTAACCTCTCTCTACAGTCTCAAAACCCTCCTCTTCACCCTTGGGCCCCTCTTCCTCCCCCGCCTAATAACCTACTACCGCACCCAACGTACCGCCACCGCCACCGTCACCTCTCCCGTTCCCAGGATTCCTACTTCCCCGCAAATCTACCCGGCCCTCAACCTCCTCTTCCTGACCTCCCTCCTCGCCCTCCTCTCCACCCTCCCCGTCTTCTCCCCAGAAAACATCTTCACCCTTACCTCCTCTCGCCTCCAAACCTCCAATGATGTCCTCTTCACCCGCCTCAGTCTTCTACGCCCCAATATGTCACTCACAGACGCAGACGCGCAACTAAAGCCGCGTCTCGCTTCTCTAGACTCTAGAGGATTGTACCTCGCCTATGGCCCTGACGTCCTAACATACTGCCCCTTCTGCAAATCCGACGACCCCATTTCCTACTTCTACTATGCCCTCCCCTCCGTTCTTCTCCCCCACCTCCTCCACCTCCTCGCTCTCGGCCTGGCAACCTCCTCCGCCATCAGTGGGAAATTTGGCAGTCGATGGAGAACGATAGCGTCAATCCTCGGCGCCGGGCTGGCAATGGTAGAATGCTATCTCTTCCTCACCTATGAATGGAAAGCCAATGCGCGCCTCACCCGCCCGGACCACCTCACCCACTTCTACTGGCGTATGCGCACCTTCCGTGGGGTTGGCATCGCCGTCTCTTCCGCTCTGCTCGCGGCCCTCGTCTGGGCCTCGAGCACGAACCGCATTTTCGTCATTCCTCCCTCCGCAGCAGAGCGGATGGAGTCGTCAATGAAGGTGCTTGACAACGTTCGGGGGCGATTAAGCGCGACGGGAATAGTGAGGAATGCAATGGTGCGGGATGAGGGGTTGCGGCGTAGGGGGGAGGGGTATTGGAAGAGGGAGGGGGTGGTGATGCAGGAGGTTATGGGGGAGAGGGAGGTGGTGGAGGGGCTGAGGGGGGCGTTGGAGAGTGGGAGGGTTCAGGTGGGGAGGGTGGAGGAGGAGGCCAGGAGGTATGTTGAGGGGGTCATGGGGGGCGCGGATGCGGGTGCGGGTGCGCCGGGCACGTAAAGGCTATTTAGATCTTACTGTAGATGGGCGTTTTGATGTTTACGAACAGAGTACTTTTAGGACGTTGGTGAGAGTTCCAAACCCAACAGCACGCACCATCAGTAGCCACATGGTGCTCTCGAATTTGTTGATTCCTCTACGTTTCCCAATAAATTCCAAGACTGACCAAAGCGCATAACAGATATTCCAGCAAGAACCTCGTAGTAAAATCTACTCATAGCTCGCCCTCGCAAGGCTCCTGCCCTGTTCCCTCCAACACCCCTACAACTCCTTCTCCCCTTTCTCTCCCTTCTCCCCCTGCCCCTTTCTCCCCTCCATCCCCATCCCCATCCTCTCCTTCTCTCTTCCCCCACCCACCAGTCCCCAAACCCCTTTCACCCCCTCCCCGCCCAACAAAATCACCCCCGCACAAGCCGCCCACCACACCTGCACGCTCACGCTCCCCCGCGGCGCCCTCGGGAAACTAAGTAAAAACTCGACATACCACGGCGCCCAACCGCGCGGGATCCAGAACAGGGGGGTCTTGGCGAACCAGAATTGCAGCAGGAAGCGCACGCCGTTGAGGCCGAGGAAGCGGAGGGTGGAGACGGTGCGGGTGAAGAGGGTGCGGTGGGCTGTTAGGGTCGTGGCTGTGTTGGGGGGTTATTTTAGGTTAGGTTAGGTTAGGGGAGGAGACGGAGGTAGTTGGGGACGGCATACTCTTCTCCTCATAGGCCGCAACAGCCTTATCATGCTGCCGCCTCAGCTTCGCCCATTTCGCAAAATCATCCTGCGAGCTCGTGGCGTTCAGCTCGCGCTTCAGACGCAGCACCTCGGTGCGGAGAGTTTGCTGGTCTTGGAGCTGGCGGGAGGTCGGGGTTGGTAGGAAGGAGTAGAGGTGCCAGAGCTGGGTGGGGTCAGCGTTATTTTGGGTAAAGAGTGTCAGGACCGCGGGTGTGGCATGGGGGAGTAGGGAGAGATGGGGCGGGGAGGGGGGGGGGATGGGGAAGGGCAGGAGATGGGATTACCAAATTTTCGATTGTGCTAGCGCCGACAGTATTGACGAAATGGATGAGGAGCTGCAGGACGAAGATCACAAGTAGGAGCGACGGCATGGCGAGCGCGTTCAGGTATCCTTCTGTCGTCTACCAGAATGAAGCTGAGGATGTCCGTTCTCAAAACCTCCCGCCAAAAGTAGAGCTTTCGCTAGCCTCCCCGCTCGCTTCATCCCCCTCCCCCCTCCCCTAGAATACTATGCTACCACCTTCCCAACACCCTTCGGAACATTACACCCACCTCACCACAGCTCTCTCCCCCCCTATTCCGACAATCCTCGACCTCGACATCCTCCCCTCCTCCTACCCACCCCAAATCCACCTCGCGCCCAACGCACTCGCGCTCCCAAAACCGCTGCTAATCTCCCTCTTCGTGACCGCGCGACACATCTTCATCGCACATCTAGCTGCGCTTTCAGAAGATAGTCACGATGCGGCGCTGAAGGCGACGCTGGTGATTTTGTTTTGGGAACCGAATCATGCTACGGCGGCGAATTTCCGGAAGAGGTATTTGCGGGGGCTGTTGCTGAGAGGATCCGATGATGATATTGGAGAAGACGAGATACGGGATGCTGTACGACGCGAGTTGTGTTTCACAGCAAGCCTAGTAACGAGCCCGTTAATCCGACATGCGAAGAGCAGCACCCTATGGTCCCATCGTTTATGGGTCCTAGAGACCTTCCCCATCTCCAACACTTCCCCCTCATACTCGTCCAACGCCCAGTCTCAGCCCCAAATCCCGCTGGTAGGATTCTGGCGTGAGGAGGTATCCATTATCATGAGAGCCGGCGAGCGTCATCCGCGAAACTACTACGCCTGGAACTACGCGCGGCAGCTCTTTGCTACTCTTTCCGAGCGGGAGGAAGGTTCAAAAGCGGAGATGGCGAGGGGGAGTGTGGAGTTGGTGAAGAAGTGGTGTTTGGCGCATCCGAGGGATGTGTCTGGGTGGGCGTTTCTGGCGTTTCTGCTTGGGAGAGTGGACGGGGTGGGAGAGAAGGAGAGGGGGAGGGTTGTCCAGGATACGCGGGCGTTTGTGAGGAAGTACAAGTGGAGGGGGGAGAGTGTGGAGTGGTTTTTGAAGGTTATAGGATGACCCCTCGGACCTGAATTGAATTTAGGGTTATTTGTTTAGATGTCAGCCTAATTGGATGCTTCTGGCTATGGTCGAAAACGCAAAGTCCAATTGTCTTTCAACGGCCACTTACGCCGACTTTATATGATTTTGTATTCGCCGTCGCTCCGTCGTGCTTCCAGATCTCATCATGCTTCGTAAAATACATTCTCTCCATGCCCAATACCTATGCTTCCTACTGCTATGCGTGTTTCCTCCTGCCACTATCATACTGGCCCTGATCAAATCCAATTCCAGGGTCATTATGGTCCAAACCACGACATCAAAACGGGCTTTAAAATGAAATATGGAGTCCTGCTCTCGATCCCGGAGTTGCTCCTTTTCCGTATCGTGTACTACCACGCGCAAAGTGGTCGGTGTTATTCCCTAGTCAGGTGGCGATTGGGCTAGCCCGTTCAACCTCCCATTAGGCCCCAGCATGCTTGGGATTGGTTTCCTCCTTGCCTTGGAGGTATTGACTCGAGGTACGCCCTGGATAACTCGAGGCTCTTTCATCAGGGTTGGGTCAAGCTTCGCAGGGGCTGCAGTATGTTAGCCACCATGAGTCGTTCAAATATGGTTTGAAGGGAACGTACTTCTAGTGATAATCGACCTATAGTCCCCTGGAAACCTGCCCTGTGGCGGTGTAGCGGCCGCTGATCGCCAAAGGTGGTCTGATGTGTTTGAGAGGAAGTCAGTTTTCGATTTGCTAAACAGAGATGTTCGGCCTCGGTTCCTCTTCGAGAGAATCATTTGATCAAAGAGCATGATCGAAGGGTCAGTCGGGGGCTTTGATTCGCGCTCATGGATGAATTCGTTGAAGCCTGGAAATTGTCAATAGCCGCAGGCAGGGTCGTGATGGAAGCTCTTACCCTGAGTTTGTTGTAATACATTCATGTAGTCAGCATTCTCGTGAGGCAGACTTCGTAGAAACCCATCCATGTTGAAGCGATAGAGCATCCCCGATTTCCTTTGATCGCTATTGGGAGCCACAAGGTATTTGCGGTAGGTGTAGAACAGACTGGCAAAACAACGAGCGAAAGCGGCACGGACTTGCTCCGGATGGAAAGCCGCTGGGCAGACGAGACATATTTGCATTGCACATCTCCCGTGAGCGTTAATCCCGCATCCTCCGCACTGGTAGATGCCATCGTCGGCCTTGTCTTCACACACTGAGCATACTGATCGATCGTCATGGAGTCTCCATTGGAGGCAATGACCTTCTACCCAACTAATTGTATCGGTGTTCCGTACTGGCTGCAAGAGCATGTTTGGCATTATTGTGGAAGCTGCTAGTGTGGATTGCGCATAAGTAGAAGGTGCATAGTTCGACATGGTGTGGCTGTCGGTGGACATCGTTGTCATAGATAAGCTCGAGGAGTGGTTCGAAGAATGACCGCTGAAAGGTATACTGGGACGTCTAAGTGTAGGAATTCGATCGAAGCCGTAAGTCGAGCTCCGCTTTGATGAGCTGTCGAAGTGTCCAGAACGCTTCTCTCGTAAAGTTGCTTGGATGGCATAACCAGAATCGTTGCGCGAGATCGCCGTCATCGGCAATGGCGGGAAGGAGCTAGATGTCGGAGAGAGTTTGGGAGACGGAGGCGAGCTCCCCTTTGCGGTGGAGCTCGTAGATGGTCGATCATTAAGTCGTTGGTTTTCATTCTTCGGCGGCATAAAAGCATTGAACAACGGAGGCCTTGGAGGTAAAGATGCCCCAGTTTCTCCAAAGGAGGTAGAATTCAAGCTGACGTATTTGGCCAAGGAAGTCGTAAGAGGATTTCCAGTAAAGACTGAAGGGTTTTCGGATGAGAATGCATCGAACGGAAACAATTCTACGGCATGGTCGGGAGGACCTAGAGGGACACCATATCGGTTGTGATGTGGTGCAGCCATTTGTAGCAATGAAATTAATTTTCGCCGTTGCTGTTTCGGCAGCGGCGTAGGTCGTGTTGTAGATTCTATCTCATCTTGGTCTAAATCAACAAGTACAAAATCGTCCTCTGGGAGCTCAACCTTCTCGTATCGACGCTCGATGCCAACAATATATGGGCAAGGTGCTTCAATGGCTTGGATGAGCCTTGCTGGGAGTATCGGGATAAAGATACCGGACCAGGTCAAGGGGTATAAGAGCTCAACCAGAGCTTTGCTTGCAATATGAAGCATCGAAGTGTGAGAAGATAGGAGGATGATACGAGATTCGGCCAAAGCGAACTGTATTACTGTCAGCGGAGCATGCAGTGAGTACGAACGGACCTTACTTCTATTAAGACTACAATATTAGGGATCGATAATGTTCGAAACAATGCATAAAGATCGGTCTACGTCATCGTTAGCAAAGGCCATCATACTAAGCTTCGGATATCTATACATTACGTGACCCTGGAAGCTCATTGACAGCTTCCTTCCTTGCAAACAGCCGTAACTCTCGGACAGCTATTTCCACTTGAGTTTTTGACGATATTGGACTCAAAGCCTCAGCGCACAGATTCACGACATATCTTTCGAGCGGTTGCCACATTCCAACTCTCGGTGAGCTTGGTGGTACGCGGACGATACCACCATCAGCCATAGGAACTACAATGGCCTTCAACCATTCCTTCCAGAAGCTTGTGAGAGACGGATCGCGGCCAAGAATGCCATATGATCTTGGGACCCAGAGGCCAGTCTCTCCATTTGTCAGACCGTCAATCTTCGCCGCGGCACCGTGCCTTACAGGACGTAGAAGATCAGCCATAAGACCAATTTTCTCCTCGACCGCACTGATATCATCCTCAAGGTTCTCCCTTTCTTCGGACCCCGAAGAAACAGAAGGAAGCTTGGCGAGCAGTCGGGAAAGCTTCACCCGCTCGACGGCCAGCCGCTCTCCTAGGCTACTGGCTAGCTCTCGCTCTTCATCCGTCATATTGTCCCGCCTCCACTCTTCGCATTTTAGTTCAAGCTCCTCAGAGGCTCGCTGATTTAGAGGAAGCCACACAATAATGCAGATTCCATAGAGCCGCGCGTTATCGCCACCTGTCATAGCAAACCCATGCCATGTAGACCTTGGCCTCTCGTCTGCTGAAACAATATTGACGTCGTTCGGGAATGCAAACATAGGGACGTAGTCGGGGAATGCACCTCTTCGCCTTGTTTCCTCGACCATGCTTTTGGGTGGATACCGATCCAAGAGGACAGGCTCGAATTTCCGTTTCAGAGGATGGGTATTTGCTTCGGCACTCAGTGGCTGAGGGTTAGGGATGACGGAGTTGTAATTGCTCAGTCGTTTCGAGGTACGCACCGATGCTACAAGCATTGATATTGTTAGTAAACCTCTCTCATCCAGCTGCAGTTGGGGAACAATAAACCAAGGCTGATAAGACAAAACCCAAGCCACTCACGCTGCCTAGCAACAGACGACTGTCTCTTCATGTCCCTAAACGATATCCGCCGTCGAATGGTTCCCACTCCTGATTTGAGCCCTGCAGCATCTTCCTTGGCGATCTTCTGGGTCTTTGGCCGAGGTTTGGGTCGGTTGGGCACCACAGCTCCAGCGCTTAAGGTTAAGTCTGATAGGAAAGAGTCCCTTTCAGAGGCAAACTTTCGCAGAGCTTTCTCAAAGTCGACATCGTTCAGCGTGCCCTTGCCATTGATCTGTATGCCCTTGATCGTCACGCTGCTTCGGTTACTATCCGTACCCTTGTTTTCTGGCGTAGAGGATATAGAGGCAATTGAGAATCGTGCTTCATCCGACAGACGGGAGAGGCGCTGATAGGAGTTTCGCTTCGTGTTACGAGGTGTTGCTGGTGACAGTGTCGAGTACCCATCCTCTGCCTCTGCTAACTTGTCTTCCTCAATTGTTGGCTCGGCTGGTTGGGCACCACCATCAACGGTAGATTGCTCATCTCTCCCCCACCTTAGTTGTTCGCTATCGACGCCTACGAGGAGGTTAGCAGGTAAGCCCCCAGAGCATACCGGTGGCGCAAACCGGTGATGAAGAACCAATCTGCCAATGGTGCAGAGGAAGTATCGTTGGATGAGAGAGGGGCCATTGAATGTGCGTTAAGCTGTTGGGTAAGGAACGTGGGGGCTCCAGTATAGTGTGAGCGCGGTTGAGCAAGGCCTTCATGTCACAGATGTCATGTATTGCAAGACACGAGCAACATCGAAATCTCCTATAGTGTGCAGGTAGAAGCGGCAGTTATGTGAGGCTCACATGCAGAACTCGCATATGCGGATGAGCACAGATGCAAATTCCAGACAAAAGCAGAGACAAATGGTATCTAAGGTATGGAACGGCCTTTGCTTTGGCGAGAAATTCCCCAGCAAAAGCGGAAATGCGCAGCTAAGGGTCGATCATCAATCGCAGTCCCCCGTTAGGAGGTCGGTAAAGCGTAGGGAGGTAGAAAGTCGTCGGGGTAGGGAGTGTGCGTTGTCTATGAGTGCACTGTACTAGTAGATCTTTCTTGTATGGCCTCTCTCTGTCTCTCTCTCTCTCTCTCTCTCTCTCTCTCTCTTTCGATCTCTCCTCTCGGTGGTGGATGGCTGATGGCTAGGTAAAGCGCGAGGAGGGGCTGTCCACCCCCACAGTCCTCGGCCCCGCACAAAGATTGCCAGTGGGGCGGTGATTGGGTGGGTGAGCGAGTTTCACACGGCTCTTGGAATCACCAATTGATTCGCGGGCACGTTGTTGGCTTCTGGATCTTGTCCATTGATGGGGAATCTGAGCTTTACCTTTACATGATCAACTACGAACAGTACCAGTCGTCTTAGCGGGGTGAATGTTGGACAAGGATCAGGCAGTAGTCAATCTGCTGGGAGTAGATCTGGTGGATGTACGGATTAGCTCCTGCTCTTTCGCGAATTGACGTCCTCCCATTGATTTTGACGTTATCTACAATACAATTCGATTATGTACAGCGTGCAGCAGCAAATTGCTCAGTTGTCCGCTTAGAAACATCAATATCTGCACGTCTCCAAGAATACCAAACTCTCCTACCCGTCCCCGTACGACGCTCATAGGAGGATAAGCTTTTCTTCAGGGGTAACAAAAGGGGGTGTGCCTGGCGGATGGTGGCGTTAAGACGTTTGACGATCTCGAGCATCTGGCTATTTTCATCGCACAAGGCATCATTGGCGAATCGCTACAAGCGGGCTCTTTGAGTATGTGTCCACCCGTTTCGGTACGGTATTCTTGGTGCGCCTACGGTCGCTTGTGGGTGGGTTGACGATGATGTCGAATTTCCCGAGATTGGAGCAACAGTCCGATGCCCTGGTTTGCACCATGCATCGTCGTCGCGTTGTCGAGTGTGTCGAATTTTGCCAGAAAACATTCCACAAGCTTAACGTCTCTTCTCCATCAACCACCCGGTACTCAGGTACCCAGAGTCGCCCATGGCCGTCCGCCATCGAATTCCTAATTGCCCAAGTATAGTGCGGCCGCTCCTGTCAGCTTCCCTTGGTGGGAGCTCCGGGGGATCGTGTTGCTGTTCGATCAGAAAAGCAACCTGCATGACTTCCCGAGGCATAACAACAGGAAAGTCAACATGCTCTCCATCTGGTTCGATGACGTCCCAATTGAGTGATTTGGATGTGAATAGGGGTTTTGGATTGAAAGTAACTTTTTCAAGGGTAACTGGCCCATCGGCCAGATTTTCCAGCTGAGCTTCCAGAGCAAAGCGCGTAACTGTTGAGTACTGTTGCTTTTCGTTGCTGGCTGGAGCAGACGGGATATCTGACACTTTTGTGCGCACACTGAGACATGGCTGGGAACTGAACTGATATAGCTTTCTGAAGCTCCGTACCCGGCCACTGGATGCAGAGTTCTCCTTTGATATCGTAGTCTCGGAGTAGCTTAGACTTACGGCGAGGACATGACTGCCCTCTTCACGGAGATCAAAGCGTACAGTCTTCTGTAACGATTCTCCTGGCTCAACCTGCGATTTCTCTAGCCCATCATCGCTGGGCTCAAGATTAAGAGGGACAGTTAGAGATGGCGTTTGCATCTCTGCTCCTATTTTGATGGAAGTTACCACGCGTCCAGCGCCAGCTGGAAGCTCGTTATTAGCACAGAGTGTGCATGAAAACGTTTCCCCAACATAGGCGGAGCCAAATGAGGGTGGTAATGTCAACTGTAGAGTGTCATGAGCATCCAAAGTCAAGTCATATGACTAAAGGTAGCATACAATAGGGCTAAATATGAATTGATCATCAACTTTTTCGAAATCTGCATCTAGAGCAGCTTTATGATCGATTTTCAGAGACGAATCGGCTTGCTGAGCAGGAAGCGGAAATCGTTGTGACAGTGCTGGTCGAGACAAACTATCCTAATCAGTATGTGGCATTGTGGCAACGGCTTTTTTACCACCAACCGTAAGACTGATCATCCATCAGCCATCGTGGAAGTGGAGTATTTGATCAGTTGTCCAACCTTTCATGGAAACTGAGTGAGGTTCACGAAGCGGTTCCATAACGAGAACTATGCCCAAGGATCAACAGCCGCAAGTTAGATGGACTACTTAAGTCTATACGTCAAATGCCAGCTGCATTTCGGTTGCACATCTCCAGGCCTGGGTTTTCTATAGCCCAAGAACCATCCAAGTAGTTCAAGGGATGAAGGGAAAGGATACGAGTACAAGAGGACTCGAAACTGCGGAATGGCTCCGTTCAATGATGCGCTTTGACGTCACTCCTCCTGGTAGGGCTGCAGACATCGCATGGACTCGGCAATCTGCCTAAGGTAGCATCCTCACGGTACCTACAGTCGAGAACATTTATTCAGTATCAGAGAACCGGCACCATCGAGCTGATCGATACCCACTAAGCCATGCACCAGCTCCGTGGATAGAGACATCGTAAGCTTTTACACGCCACTGGACCCGCAGTCATGTCTTCAACGCATCAAACCAGGTCCAAAACTGCAACCACGGCCATGCTAAACAACGATCCCAAGGCCATGTTTGAAGAGCCATTGACTCTTTCAACAGACGAGTCATCTCTTCCGACACCAGTCCTGAAGAAACGCAAGAGAACCTTGGTGCAGAAAAAGAAGCTACCAGTAGTGGACCCGACCTCTGAAGCAAGTCTGGAAAATTCTTCTTCATCGAAGAAGAAGACCAATCCATCACCTGGCAAGGACAAGAACGAAGAGAAAAGGTTGAGGGTATTCCGGAAACGCGCTCCACAGTCCTACCTCGAGAAATTACATCGAGCAACGTCACAGCGGTATGTTGCCCTACCCTCTAACCCTCACGTCCCCGGAAGCTTACGATATTCCCTATGCAGATTGTTCGTGATCGACCGCATCCATGGTGGCACCGACGATGTGCCCAAGGAAACCATCGAAATGGCCGGTACCACAGGCAACATCTACCACGTGTACATCAGTCATCTGCCCAGCTGCACCTGCCCAGACAACCAGAAGGGGAACCAGTGCAAGCACATCGTTTATGTAAACTCTACCGCTATATTCTCGATCATACCGCGATGGCACTGACTACCTTGCGCAAGGTCTTACACAACGTCCTCAAAGCCCCCGAGCACCTCCAATACCAACTCGCCTTCATCTCCTCAGTAAGCCCCCCTTGTCCATATCCCTCACCCCTCACCCCTCACCCCCAACCCCCACACTCTCCTGGCCTAATCATACCACAGGAACTCCGCGAAATCTTCTCCCACGCACCTACTCCCCCTTCCTCCTTCTCCTCCCCTTTCACCCCCTCAAACCGCAAACCCATCTCCGGTGACTGCCCGATCTGCTTCACGGAGTTCGCCCCCACTGCCGAAGAAATCGTCTGGTGCCGCGCAGCCTGTGGCAACAACATCCACAAAGACTGTTTCGAGCAGTGGGCGCGGACTCGCGCTCGCGGGGTCGAGGTCACGTGCGTGTATTGCCGCACGCCGTGGCAGAAGGGGGATGAGGAGAGTGTGCGGATGGTCAAAGGAAAGGGGAAGGTGAATGAGGAGGGGTATGTGAATGTGGGTGGGGAGTTGGGGCTGAGTGCGGAGAGGGATTATGTAACATATCATCCGTATTGGGTGAGGAGGCAGTTTGGGGAATATTACTGAGGTTACTTGCCCTTTTGTGATTGTAGGGGCGTTTGCTTGATCGCTTCTGTTTCATGAGCGTCGCAATGGAGCAGAAGGATGATGCTCGGAGTCTGTTCGCCTTTTTGCAATTTTCAGCGCTCCTTTAAGATACCCAGCTTCCAAGCTACGAAACTATAGCAATCTGTTTGTAGTCGCAGATCCAAATCGCTCCCGCGGTTCCCCCTGAAGTATATGCCAGATGCGTCCACCAAGCTACAACTTTATCTTACTTGCAGTCACCAGTTACCCCAGCTCCCTTCTTAAACCCCCACCGTCCCCGCGTCCCCGGGCCCTAATACCCAATCACGCACGAATGCAAATGCCGCCGCGGGCGCATCGTACGGGACGGCATGCCCGGCGCGGAAGAAGTGGTGGTAAGAGAGACCGCGCTAGAACGGGTGGGAGTTGGGAGGTTAGTGGGGTTCGTGTGTGTATGGGGACGGGGGAAAGGGGAGAAGTGGGGAGAAGAGGAGCGGGGAGGAGTGATGGATGGCGTGCGGGAACAAGCGAAAGGTAAAGAGAAATTCTGTGTTTTGAGTAAGGGGGGTAGGTAGAGGAGGGGGGTGAGGTGTGGAAGAGTTGAAAACATAAGGAGGGGGTTTGAAGGGGAAGCAGAAGGGAAGACGAACCTCGTAGCCCCAAATCCCAGCCTTCGTGCCGTTGACGATGAATGGCTTGTCCGGTTTCTGCTGGAAGCCTTGTTTCCCGCCCCTATCGACTTCATCAATTTCCCACATCCCAAAAGAAGGAAACCCCGCAAGGACCCACCAAGTCATGTTCTGCACCGCCACCTCGCTACCCCAATGATTAAGCAAGAAATCCCAATCCCCGCTATAAATATGCACCGGGAGTCCCTGCTCGAGAATCGTGGGCATGATGCTGTAGGCGGGTGGTGTGACGAATTCTTGTAGTAGGGTGGACAGGACGGTGTTGTTACAGAGGCGGAAGGGTTTCGGGGGGGCGTGGATTGCGTGCTTGGTGGCGGGGAGGTTGAGCTGGGAGGGGTTTAGGGGGGACGAGATGGGGGTATTGGAGGTACTTACGTAGTTGACGAAGGTGGTGGTGTCGGGGGCGGTGGCACAGGTGTAGTGGATGTTGTAGGGGTTGAAGCTTGTGAAGGTTAGATGGTGTAGTATGGAGTAGTGAGAAGGGGAAAAGGGGGTGGGTGATATGAAAACTTACCATGGAATTTTGTGGCTGAGATAATCCATCGCTGTGGACCCGGTGGAACAGCCTTCATAGCATGTCATGACAGACTCATTGACCAAAGCCGGCGTGTTCGGATTGGCCACAGAACAATTGCTTCCTCCGCTCTGTCGCTTCTTTAGGCGGAAATTTCCACCCTCTGGGTCGCCTGGAATAATTGCTTTCCCTTTCGGTGGATAGGTGAGGTTTGCAAGGACTGGTCGAAATCCACATGCCTTGTCGGCGTCCTCGAATGCGGTCAGGATATTTTGGGGAATGCCGAGGAAGTGGCGGTGTTGGTCGAGAAATTTCGTGACGACAAGATCGGACATTGCTGCGGCGTTTCCCCATGTGCCATCACCAATACTGATGGATTTTAGGTTAATAGGCAGAGATTTCCTATTGGCGAGAATAGCTTGGGCGAAGTAGGGTATCTGGACCTTGTTAGCTGGGGGTTTTTGATAGATCCGCCAATCTATTCTTGTGTAATCTTCACGGCCATATACTTCAGTTCCATCGCTCGAAGAGAGCCCGTAGACTTACATAGATGCCCGCATAAGATTCGCCCATGAGATGGGTATTCTGAGACAACAAACCAGGGAAAACGTCATAGAATGCCTTTAGCCAACCAATGAAGTCTTGCGTGGCTATGGCATTGGTCGTGGCCGGATCATTGCCACTTGCGAATCCTGTTCCAATAGGCTGATCGATGTAGAGCACGTTTGCTAATTTGTTCCAGGAATAAGGGTTTGCTGACGGTATGGACTGGTTCCCGGCAAAATGAAGTGGACCGTTCTCTTTTGTCAGTCCATCAAGGGACGAGCATCCAGGTCCGCCATTCAACCAGACTAGGGTTTTGTCAGCAGGTCGGTCGCAACGACGGTGGACTCTCGCACTTATGAGGTTTTCAGTCTCGGTCTCTGCCTGGAAAAGCCAGAAGAAAAGTTCATCATTGGTGGTATTTGGAACTAATATTGGGCCAGCCCAACTCTTATGTAAGAAAGCGGCGTTAGGGAGAGCCCCGACAGCGTACTCGCTGGCATTGCGCCCAAGAGAAGTGACAAAATTCTGCGTACAGCCAGCATGACTGCTGAAGATGACGAGGAGGAAGCGCACAAACAACGACACGCGAATGATCGTAGCCATTGTGATGCGCTATTCCTTGGTGAGGTTGGGATGACGGAGAAGATGAAGTGTGTTGCTTTTTGCATTCGGTTGCACTGGTGGACTATATTTTTTTTTATCTAGGGAAGAGCATACAATGTATTGCTATTGTGATCGGTTGTAATGAAGATGTCAATAAGAACGAGCGTAACGGGGTTCCACGCATATTCACCGTCAGGGCGTGTTGACGAGAAACAACACGGTAAGCCAAACAATATGGACAACGCTAGTTTAACAAGTGACTGAGCCCAGCGCTTCGGTTTTTCTAGTCGACTTTCCGATCGCTAGCTCTGATGTAACATGACTGCGAAATCCCTTGCTACAAACACTGACAATTATGAGAGCTGAATATGGGCTAGGTGTTGTGCGATGCTCATGCTGTGACACTCATCTGCTAGACCGTTTACTTCGTCATAGTTCATAGAGAGAAAATCAGGAAAGCAAATACTGAGACAGAGAATAGTACAGTTGAAACGTTATAGATCCGTTCTCGCATATTCAACATTGGACCGTTCCTCTCAACAAAAAGCTCAAAAGTGCTGCAACTTTGATAGACATGGTGTCGAAGCGTGGCATCTTGGGGATTCTGTAAGCCTACACCCGTCGAATATGACGTGTACCTGCTGGATTTCTTTCCATGGAAGTTCCCGGATGGGAAGTCTTCTTTGTGAAGTTCCTTGTGACCACAGCAGCCTGAACCACTTCACTTCCACCTCGAAGCCTATCATAAGATGCTTCCTCTGTCAGTCATTGTGACCAGGGCGCCAACCCAGTGAGTTGCTCCACGGATGATTCAGGCCCATCAGAGGGTTGGCAATAGACATCATAAGATCAGAAGGTAGTAATGCTTTTCCACAACAGCCTTGTCCGTCTGTCAAGTGTTGAGGTTGAGATAGGCTTCCTGGGCAGTGACGTCTTGGTCGTCACGTGGTCGCTTAGATCGGTGGTATGCCTGCACGCAGAACGCCACTAGGGCTTTGATTGGTGCGGGGTATGAAGATGCCCCTTTGAGGCTGTGGATGCCTCACTTTTCAGGGGAGACTTCTTATAGGCGCTTGAGATACATTGGCCCTTTATACTACAGGTCTTCACGCCTCCACACTGCATACCTTCCCAGCTCTGAAAGTCCGAAGTGAGAACGATCAGCGCAGGACGCAAGTCGGACACTGTGCATGCATAGAGAACAGTCTGCCTTACTGGTTGCCCACCTCCAACCACGGTGCCCCCATACCTCGAGCTTGTCATCATCAAGGGGAAGATAGGTAGTCCTCGGACCTGTCCATCAGGGTGACTGTTCTCGATCACAGGCACAAACTCGACGATGACGGGGAAACACAAGAGCAATGACCGTACTCCGGTGTAGCCGGCTTACGAGTACGCTTCAGCTTACACGACGTGGTGTAACTGTGCACCGATACGAAGTCCATTTGCCTCCTTCAGGGTTTAAGTTATGCTCGCACACTGTGTCAAAGCGAAGACTTGTTCCACCCTACCGTCATCTATGTTAAAATCGATCCCATTGACGAGACTCCCGCATCACTGGTTGCCGTGCATCCACCCGGCTTTTCGGGTCACACTGATTTGATATCGTTGCTCACCCCTATGAACAGGATGAGTAAACCCGGCGGAATTGTCTACTTTAATTCCGATTGTATCTATTCCGGAGATTGCCCTCTCTTCCACAAGGCGAAAGCATCCGAAACAGGCTCCGTGGCTTTGATTTGTCAACTGCGAGATGGAGCGCTTTGTCTCACTCAGCTCTCGGACAACACAAGGCTGGCACGACTCGTCTTCATGCGAACACACAGACCGAATGGGCGCGATGATCATTACCTTCCTGTCTCCTCCAGGTCATCTTCCTGTCGTCTATCCACGGTTATGTTTGAACGTTCGAGAGTACCTACATGCGGAAGCACTGGGTTCCGGCTTGTCTCGGATAAATCGTAGACAGGGGGGTGGAGGCGGTGGTGGAACGTGAAAGGCCGCCTCGTTTCTTAGACCGGTCAGCGGAATAGCGGAGATCCAAAAATCGGTCAACGCCAGGTTTTCATTTAGTGCCCCTGCTTGGAGCCAGCAGGGCGAACAAGCCCTTAACTTAATCCGATACCCTACCTTACTAACGACGTACATTTCCAGTGCCTCTGGAGTACATGGGCGGGCCGCCCTCAGCCTCATTCCTGTGATTGGTATACGTACCTCGAAAGAACCTACTAGCACATGTAGATCATGATGTCTACGACTCTCCTGGTATTTCTCTTGTGAAAGCTCTTGCGACGTTGAAGTATTGTTTGCTATCTGTTTGTAATCTGCTTGGGGGCCGGTGCATTGACTCTTGCGCTTCATCAAGATCATTCAAAGCCTTCTCGCAACGCAAAATTGTGTTGCACATGTACAGCAGTGAACATATTCTTTCACAGGAAGACAGACTTAAGTGTCTTTCATCGTGTGAATTCTTTTTCAGTGAACCTTTGAAAGTCTGCGATCAGCGACAATAAAGGCTTCCAAGCTGTTTGCGGGCAATCGGATTGCCACGTTTCTATGTGCTACATCCAAATAAAATAGTCTAACAGGACTACTTCAATCGAGCCGAAGTTGCAAAGCATTCTCTTATTGAGAGATCGCACTTTCTGTTCCGGAGTGTGGCGACCAAAATCGCAATGACACTTCCAAAACCTGCGACAGCAAATCCTTCACTCTTACACGAATCAACAATGGCAGATCACTCTGCACGTTTGAAACGTCACAGCGCTCATAACAGTGACATCCACCCAGCTCCTGAGATATGCAACCCAACAATCGTTCTAGAAAATAGGCCATTCTCGAATCGTCCTTCCCAACAACGACTTCCAGCACAGCATAAAGCTGTACAAACTCGCTCACAGACTGTTATCGAACCACCGACGCTGGGCAATGTTCAAGAAGAAAGAAGTATGACACCCGAGAGTCTACAACGGTTCTTGACGATAGAATTGATGCGCGGATTACACCTAAGAACCGGCAGCCTCGAATATCTCTGGTCCGCCAGTCTTGACCCCCCCATTACTAAAGCGTCCCTTAGTGAGCTAGAATTAGCCAGAATCATCAACGATGCCAGGTTACGGCACGACCTCAATTTCGAACGAGAAGTTTCGTTCAGACCCAATATGTGCGGAGACCGAGGGAAGAGGAAAAAGCTAGAAGCAGATGCATACTGGGAGGCTTTGGTCATCGAGTTCGCAGTCTACATTAGACGGCAGCAAAGCCAGTTATCTGATTCCTTAATTTCAGGTTTGCCCGCTACCTCGCCTTGGCTGCATAGATCGTCCTCACTCCTCGGTGTACCACTTCGGCTGCCTCGGATGTTCAAAGCGGTTCAGGAAATCTTGAAGACTCTCGTTCCGGGTTCTGAGTGGCCCATAGTGGATGAGAGACTTGATATCGATTTGCTGTTGCAACAACTGGAGAAAGGGGTGTGCGATATCCCTACCCTGATTGAGTGGCTTGGCGCTCTCTTGCTATGCTGTTGTTCGCCCCAACGAGATCCTTTGGTCACAGGCATGGTTTCCAGAATACGGAGAGGATTTGAGAATGACAACCCACGACTTCTAGTCAAAGGTCTCAAAGATCTATTCGGGGTTCTGGAATTGATGAAATTGGTAAGCTTTTTCTCCCGAAATCAGTGCGACGAAACTAATATCTTCGTAGGATGTCGCAAACCACCAAATAAGATACCTACGCTTGCTCATGGTAGACGATACCATTCACTTCGAGCAAAAGATCTTCTTACGGGAGATATCGAACGGATTAGACTTAACAAATGTACGCGCTTGGTTTCAAGCTGTCGAGCCAGAAACTGGAATACAAGCGCCTCAACCCTTCGAGTCTCTGTCTGCGTTTACAAGAGGCACTATTGAGATGATCGTTGGCGGCTACGGCAGCGTTCCACCTACCTTCAGATTCGATGTTGACCGCATTGCGACTCTGCAGATGGAATTTGACCTCTCGCGGAAACAGGCAGCTTGTAGTCAAGTTTTCGTCAATACTCTTAACAGATCAGGTTGGAGCGGTTTACCTCCTCCACAAGCGTATAACAGTTTATTGTGCCGCATTTCTGCCATCGCAGCATATCCTCGGTTGAGTTCTGATCAACCACAAGCTTTCAGGGAAATAGCTTTGGAGATTGTTCGAGCAGCATATGAGCTGACGGGAAACACGCATCTCCCAGAGGAAGTACTGTTGGAAAACACGACAAATGCACTACTACACCGATGGAATAAAAAGACAACGTTTTTCCAGGAACTACAGAATGCTCTCCACGACAAGTTGATAAGATTGGTCGATCAAGAGATGGCAGCTGTGAAGGATAAGACACCACTCCAGATACTAAATTACTTCAATCCCACTCCTGCTAACCCACCCGCCATAAATCCTTACGGCACTGTCCGAGACATGCCGGATGGACAAGGCAGTCTACAGGGTGTTGCCAAGCGCATAGCACATATCGCGACCCTGCACTGGAGAGTATGGGCGCCAATACTCTACGAACAACCTCGCAGGGTAAGTGCATCTTTACAAACCCAAGAGATGTCCGCCGATGGGGAGGTGGATCTGGCCCCTACGGCCCGTATGCTCATTTCGGAGCCAGAGTCCGCAAACAACATATTAAAAGGCAAATCAGTGAAGTCTGACGAGAGCTCACCAGATGGGTGGCAGCCTTCTCCTGTATAAATGCAATCCGAGCACTTGGGATAAAAGAGGATAATATCGGTATTGCTTAACGTCCTTGTATTTGTAACATATTCTAGACCAGCATTAAAGTATGCACTTAGATATTCAAACCCGCGAATATTTTCTACTGAGGCCTCCAACTTTTGGCCATTTTTCAAAGGTAGCAGTAGCTTCGGAGCAAACGCCTCTAAAGGCCTCTAAAGCTCATCTATCTATTCACCTCTCGGCGTTCGATTAAAACCCACTGACTTCAAGCTCAAGCCTAGATACATGTCTATGCACTTTCCGTCCACTCAAGATCCCTATCCCATCACTTGGCAGCCTCGGTCCCCGTCTTTTTCTTTGCAGCTATTCCACCAAACAAGTCAGCTTCTACTCACAAAACCCCCAGATTCCTTCTTCCCATGCCCACGCCTCAGGAATATGACCCACCTTCTTCCTGCTTCGCCCGCATTATCGCCGCTTGCTGCTCTTTTGTACGTGCGAACTCAGTGCCGGATTGCTAGGTTTGTCAGCAGTAGGCAAACGGGGCGCAGGGTGGAGGCTCCCATACTGTGTTTTTCTTTTTCTGCAACGGAAAGTTAGCATGTCTCCTCGGAAACTCAGGGAGGTTAGAAGGCATGGAAGACAGGGGCACTTTACCTGACCGGCCTGATCTTTCTGGTTCTTTTCCCGGGCTTTGTCACGCTGGTTGCCGCGGGCCATGGCGACAGTAGGGTGCGAGGTAGAGAAGTTTCACTGGCAAGCCTAGGAGGCAGAGTGAAGGGGATTGTGGTGTAAGATGTGCAGAGTTTTGGGGGGGGGGGTTCTAGCGAAGCTGAAAGATTTATTTCACATAGATAGGGCTGAGGGCAGCGGTGCCTAAAGCGGAATCTGCCATGCAATGAGGAATCTCGCCTGAAGTTTCTCTTGCAAGTGCCCATCTTCCAAGTTCCATCTGATACATTCCGATTATCCAGGCTACTATGATTCAAACTCATCAGAGGCTCTGGACAAGTAATGTTTGGTGGACATGATTCAACCTCAGCGCCAACGTCGAACGTCTCAGAGCAACGTGTAGGCGCCGAGACACGGATATGAAACACAGCTCCCACTCGTCCCAAATTCGTCGCGCAACGATAACCACTACCTTTCGTCAGACTCATAGTCTTCAAGGTAAACTTGGCTCTCCTTGATGCCTTGATGCAGAATTTAGGTCTCTCTGTTGAGATCTTGCTAAGGAGATGAGTGCATACGTCTGGAGTAATCCGTCGCTGTCCAATCCCATGGCGCTGTTCTGGTCTTCGCGCTCGAAGCTAACACAGTTGGGAAGCTCCAGAAGTGAAGCAGTGACCGTATGCTTTTGTTGGAGAGACAATAGACCTCCGTCGTAGAAACGCGGACCCTTGTCTCTATTCACGACTCAGTCTTTATTCACTGCTTTCCTTCTTTCTCACCACCTTCAGACCCTTGTTGTCCATTGTCCTTTGTCGAGTCTTGAAGACAAGACCTCTAACTCTCTTCAATTATTCCTCCTTTCATTAACATATCTATCTTCACGTAATTTGGTAATCGACTGGATCGATCTTTCATACATACTATCACCGCGCATTAAACCCAATCATCTGCTGATTCCTCTAACCAACGCATCTCGAGTCCATCGAAGAGCTGCAACAACTTCTAATACTACCTCACCTCTCAGAGCAATGCCTTTCTTCAAGCGCTCCCTGGCTGGCCCAGGCTACATAATCCTCAACACCCTCCGCGTCATGAACATCATCGGCCTGACAGCCGTCATCGCGGCCAGCTGCGTAATGCTAGTCAAGACCTTTGTCGTGTCCAAATTCTTCTTCTTCGACGGCGTCAGCCATGTCATAAGCGCCTCTTTAAGCTGTACGTACGACCCTTCCGCCCTTCCTACACCATCTGCTCAAGACAAGCTAACAAGTTTCTTTCTCCCAGTGGCCCTCATAATCACCGAACTCCCCCTCTTCCGCTCCTACCTCGCCCGCTGCTGGCCCCTCCTCTCCCCCACCTCCGGCTTCGTCACCCTCGGCACCCTCATGATCATCCTCGGCGTCTCCGTCCTCGGCAACCTGAACAAAGAAGCCACCTCGGAAAAATCTCTTGGCACCAGCGCCTGGCAAATCGTCATCTCCAGCGGCATCGTCGTCGTCATCCTCGGCGCCATGAATATCTTCGCCAACTTCATGTTCCGTAATAAATCCATGGGCATCACCGCCCGCCAAGTCCGCGCCCACGGCGCCGTCGCCCCCCAGAAAGTCGCCGTCGCTTACAGCCCCTCCTCCGCCACCAGCCAACGCCGCTCCTTCCACCTCGGCCGCTCAGACACGCTGCCCAGCTACCACACGGGACCCAGGGCCGAAATCCGCCAGCAGCAGCGCAACATTTCTGCGCCCATCACCGGCTCTGGCCGCAACATCTCCTCGCCCATTACCGAGGAGCCGAGCCAGTTCTCCAAGTTCAGTGGGGCGCCGCAGATTGAGAGGCCGGATTTGGCACATCATCCTGCTATGATGGGCGGGTCGCGGTTTTAGAGAGCAGCGGGATGTGAGACGGGTGTTATTTTTCTATGTGTATTTTAGTAGGCTTGTGATGGTGAGTTTTGGGGTCGGGGGGGGGCATATTTGGTGTTTTGGGAGGGGAGGTGGATATCACGCTCACTGCACACCAGCACGTGTTGGAAAGCACATTGGCATTGAGGGGAGGAGGAGTGCTGTTTTGGATACCCATACGCTCTCTAGTGGCACGGCTATGGGATATGAAAGCCTTTCACTCTTTAGCAGTGCGGATTCGAGGACATGAAAGACTTTCTTTTTACGCATCCACGAAGATTACGGCAGAACATAGTAGTCTTATGTCATTATCTCGATTCTTGCTCAAGTGTAAAGTCTATCCTGAATGCACACTACGCTCCAACAAACATCAAACTGCCCTTTATCCAATTTCCCATACAACAAGACCCCTTCCCCCCCGCTATAACGATATCGATCTCCATAACAACATACATACCTTCCCAAAACCAACAGACATAATTTTCTTTGCACGTATTGCCCCCCCCGTCTTTGATATACATAGGTACTGTAGCGATATCCCTCTTGGTAACGATGTCGCGGGAGTTTTGGAACATCTTTTCACGATATGTAGATAGCCAAGGTCCTTCCTTACTGTTAATGCTATGTATATATATAACCAACTCATATGTACATACTACCGATCCAATCCAATCCATCCCTCCGCACCGTTGCCCCTCCCTCACACATCTCCCATTGCCGGAGTTGTATAGATACCAGGACCAAATCTACCTGCTCTCCTAGACATACAGACAGTGCGGAAAGCGTAAATGCATCCATCTATACCTTATATAGACAGACAGGCCTCACGGCAAACCAACATATCCAACACACCACCTAGGATATAAATTAAATACAAATTTTTTAATTGAGCGAAGCTACCTAGCCTATGTGAACGTAGCTTCATCAAGCTATCAAGCTATGTACATGCTGCATACATGCACCTATTCAGGTGCCCACTTATCCATCAGGACGCCCAGACAGACCGCGCCATTGCGCCTCGCTTTGCTGCAACGGGGTATCTTCCCACCGAAACCGCCGTGCGCCGCCCGGAAAAAAAGAAGCCGCCGTAATGGAAATGCTGCGTAAAAAATGCTATGTAAATATATTGGTACAAGGTTGATCCGTTCGTAATTTTCAAATCTTAGTCGTTTCCGTATCCTATCCTTTCGTATCCTGCTTCTCGTTTGCTGGAGAAGCTCCTTCACGCACGGCGGTAAACCATCGTGTTTTGGTAGCTGGCCAGCGTGTCCGCTCGTTGGAAGATGTCCCCCTGGAACGATCTCTCCAACGAAGCGGACGCCGGCGTCGAAGGAACAGTCGCCTGGGCAGCAGGGCCCAGCGCCGCGGACAGCGGAGTGGCAGGCACACTAAATGGCGAGGAGCTTGAGCCGCCCGAGGAGCCGCGGGTACGATGGTAGCCATTATTGCCGTTTGTCGAAGCGGGGCTATCGCCAACAGAGGCGAAGCTGGACCAGGGAGACTTGTTGATGTCGAGGAATGCTGAGCGGGCGAGCTTTAGGACTGGACGCATCATTTGGATAATGTCACTGGGAACGATGTCGAGGCGTTTAGCATCGGCAATACCGTCCATGAGCTTGACGACCGAGTTGGTGAATTTGACACAGATCCTCCAGAAATCTTTGGCGTTGCGGACATCTGGTTCGTTGAGCTTGATGGTAGAGAGGCGCATCTTAAGGATCTCGCACATCTCAATGCAAACGTGACTACGGCGGATGAGGGTGGTCCAGAGAGTATGGATGTTCGTTGCCGTGTAGGCTGTTCGCTGGGCGACTTCCAAGCAACGTGTGAACTGATCCAAAACTCCAGGAATAGTACACGTACCTTGTTCGACGGCTTTGGTGAGTGTAACGAAGATCTTTTCGAACTGTGTTTCATGGTCAGATCCGTCTTGGGGCTGCTGGAGGTTCTGGATGCCGTGCCCTACCGCCACGGCACTGTTGCTGCGGGAGCGGATCATGGGGGTTCCAGGGCCCATGAAGGATTCGCCAGATCGAGGAGTATTGGCTACGGAACTTGCGGCCGAGATAGGAAGAGTGTTCGTGCGACTGTTGGAACGACTTCGGCCATTGACGTACAAAGGGACTGTAGAGTTGGTCGAAGAAATTGAGTTGAATTGGCTGTGATTACTCGGATGTTGAACAAGACCGCCGTTCCTGAAACGTCGCTCTGGGTTTGGTCGCTCACGAGTAGGTGTGATGGAGCGGTCGCGGCGTTTGGGGCGTTCCTCTTCAATGGTTGAAATGCGAAGATGGCTGCTCTTTTGCGTATTGAACCTTTGAGGAGTAATCCGAAGACTCCAACAGGCGTTGCGAGCTTCTATCAAACTTCCGTAGACTAGAAGGATCAGTGTGCGGATGTATCGCTGATCCCCGTCTGCTACCAGCTGAGAGAGGTTGCGTAGCAAGATATTACCAATGTGTCGGTAAGCTTTTATGCAAGCACTAGCAGCGAAACTAATGTTGCTCGTTGAACGAATCTTTTCTTCATGGCTAATGTTGGCTTTGGTGTCGATAATGTGCAGTTCCTGGTCTAGATGGTCGAGGTGGGTGATGGCAATATGATAGACACGCTCTAAACTCGACCTTTTGGAAGTTCCATCTTTGATCACACTGATTAGCGTCGAGATATGTGGTTGAACCTGGTGCAGCGAATACAAAACACCCTTAGCACCTTCGATGATACTGTCTGGTGAATGCGATTCGCGTTTGTATTCTGGCAAGCTTGACAGTCGACGCACAAACACGCCACGCTGACGCTCGGAGTCCCGCGGACTTGACGAACTACTACCTCCATTTCGTACGCCATTGCTATGTTTGTCACGCAAGACCGAGCTATGACTTTGTCCGCGGAAATGATGGCTGTTACGGTTTGTTTCGTCAACAGTCCTCAGATCACTGTTTTTCTTGGTCACAATACCCATGCGTTTGCTGCGGTTATTCTGTGTGGCTTGAAGGATGCTCTCACTATTACTGCGGTTTCTCTCATTGCCGGCAGATAAAGGTGTTAAACCGGGACGACGCAGAGCAGCATTTTGCAGCACATCATTCTGACCTGACGCCACTCGATAATGAGAGCGCGTAGGAATTGGCGGTCTTTGGAAGCCAGGTGATCTCATATCTGAAGCTGATTCAGAACCACTTGTGCTAACTTTCACCGGAAACCGGAGGCTCAGATTACGCTTTAGAGGACGGGGCGTATCAAGCGGTCCATCACTGCTCGATCCATCACCAGATTCTTTGGCAGCAGCTTCCACTTTCAGGTGCTTCTTTATTCTCTTTGTCAGAAGCGTGTCTTTCTCGTTGTCCGTCAAAGTTGCCAATGAAGGGGAGTGGGTACCATCGCTGCCGTTCACAATACGCATCAGATCAGAAGAAAGTGGATTTCCGGCTAATTTCAAAATTCGCAGCGTATCGAGATTTCCAAGGCAGTAGGGAATGGTTTCAATGTAATTATTCAGGAGAGAGAGGACACGCAATGCTTTCATGTTCCCAATCTCATCTGGTACCTTGCTGAGTTTGTTACGGCTAAGGTCAAGGATCTCCAATTGAGGAAGTTCATATACCTGGTCGCCCGTTAGTGGGAGAGCACAGGTAAATTACAAAATGGGTTATTTACCGCTTTTGGGAACTCCTTGAATCGATTGCCGCGGAGGTTGAGATATTTCAGGAGAATACAGTCCGCGAACTTGTACGAGATATGCCAGATTTGGTTATGAGAGAGTTGCAACCTGCAATTCAGGTCATTAGCCTATATGATATTGGAGTTCAAGATGCTTCAAGAAGGTCTTGAATTTTGAGATGTTGGTGGAAGGAGCGGACTCGTACATCTGGACATCTGGTTTCAGAATATCGACAACTGCTTCTGGGATCTTCTCTATGTATTGGTGGCTGAGATCGACGGTCAATTTAGGATTGACGGCCTCAACAACTCTCTCGCTTCCAGCGAGAGATTGCTGGATTCCTTGACGCGCCGTTTCAACGGCATCTCGAAAGAGCTCAATGGTCTCCAGACGCGAGAGGCCATCTTCCATATGTTCGAACGATTCTCGCGATGGACCTTGGTACCTTACGGGGTAGTCATAGTCGGCAGGGTAACGTCTTATATCTGCAGTCAGCAGGGGGCTGAATCCGAACTTAGGTGGGCGGATCTTACCCGGGGTAGAATGATTGTGGCAAAGTGCGAAAGCCATCGATTGTTTCTCTAGTCTCATCCCATCCATCGTCTGGTCTGGGTATTCTATCTGGCCTATGTTCCTTCCATACCTGGGGGTGGTTCAAAGGCTCCATGTTGTGGAGGTGTAACCGATTGTTCTGTCCCGATGACAAGACCGACCGACCGACCGCGAAATAGAAACAGCTCAACACCCTCAGAGATACCCTATCTGACGATGAGGGCACTCATAGAGTGTTCAAAGAATGTCGTTGTTGACCGTGTGCATGCGACAAAGAAAGAAGATGGATTTAACGAGTAGAAAGTCACAGTCGGCTTGTGGCTTGTGGCTTGTGGCTTGTGTGTTCCTGCATGTTGCCGCTGTGACGCTTTGACAGTTTGTGCCTGTCGATTGGTGATCTCCAAACTGCCACTAAGATAGCCGATAGCGTCCCTCAATCGTGGGTCTGACTACTGTCGGTGGTGGAGGATATATGATCCGGCTCCGATATCGCTTACTGGAAAGGCTCAGTCTTGGACAGTTCATGGATTCATGGCAGAGGGTGCGGTCAAAGGTATCTGCAAAGAAGAAAAGAAGGGATTAGAGTAGAGTACTCGTATTGGTCTGAGCACATTTTGGATCAAGTAGTCAGGGCATGATTACAAAGTCGTGGACACTACGCCGCAAGTACCCCCGTGAATCTGAAGACCGAAAAAGAAAGAGGCATCAGAGCTGCTCAACAAGGTGTATCGTGGTATCACCCCATGGCGATCAGAACAGCTCGCTCTTCCAAGCATCGTCGAGCATATGATGTCCAGGCTACGGGAGATCTGTTGGTTAACCCTCATTCTATTCTTGGACTGGGCTTGTCACGGTCTAAAGGGCGCACCGCCAAAAGGTTCCTGCTCTTTAGCTGGGATCGAGTCTACAACCTCCTCAATCGCGGCTGCTGTCTCAAGATCATCTGGAGACGTTGCCATGGATTCGTTGTCAAGGCCCGTATACATCGCCGCCTGTTTTTGCTCCATCAAAAGGACCTCCCCGGCGGCCCACTCTTTCCACTCCTCAAACACCTTGTCCTCCAGTTCCATTCCAATCTCTAGCATGGATTTACCGAAATACGCTCCTGTAGCTTCCGCCTCCTCCTTGGCTACCCGCCGCTCCACGTCTTCCTGAAGCCTTAGCTCGTAAAATTCCTTTCTTGCTTGATCGTAGGCTTGTGCTGGACTGATACTAGGTTCATCATGCATGAGCCGCATTTGCCGCTGGATAACGCTGGAGATGTTCAGCAAACGATTTGACTCCGTTGTGGACAACATTACCTTTCTCCGCTCACAGGCCTGTTGGACTGCGACATGTGGCTCCAATCATCCCTCTCTGCATCCCTTCCGTCATTTTCGAGCACTACCCGCGGCCTCGCTAGCTCCCATGGATGGTCTTTATAGAATTCTCTCCGTAAAGCATCTTCCTCGTATACGATACTCTGCGGTTGGAACAATTTACTAGCTTTTTTTGTTTTCGACCTTCGTACCCGCTCTTGATGTCGGAGAGGTTGTGTTCGGACAAGTGTTTGGGCGGGAGGAATACTGCCTACAACGCTGTACCACGATGGAGTTCTATCGAGTCTCCCGGTAGCCAGGAGCTGGCTGGCGGCTTGATGGACTCGAAGGGGACGGAAATCGTAGCGCCCCATCTCAGAGTCCGCCTCGAGAATTCGTCGCAGACGTTGCAGAATCTCGCGCGGAGTTTTGGGAATTCAAAAACAAACGCCGAGAGTATTGTTATTGAATTTGGGTGATTGATGTATTCTGCAAAGATTCCGAGATTCCTCTCTTCACGGTCATCAAGCGACCGCGGAAGATTCCGCACACCTCCCCGGTTTTAGAGAGTAAGGTTGACGATCAAAGAACATGGCAAAATCCAGTCCGGTCCCTCACATATCACCGCTGGTCCACCAACGACCTTGACAGGTCAGAATTTGTGTTAGGGCCAATGGCTCACTGGCCTCCTATCTGACGCCATGTTCTTCGCTTCATGTCCATTCCTGGTACCTTGCCCATGCGCAGCAACAATGTCACACGAGGGCGATCTCCTCACATCTTGAATGTTCTCTTCCCATTGTACGCTTTTGCACAGCCCTTTGTCTATTTCTTAGTGGGCGCGACCTGCAAGAAGCCTCTCCACCAAGACTACAAGAAGTCCAAGCCTAAGCCTATTACTACGCCCATGCCAGTTGCTCGGCATCAAATGGAGAGCTTCTTCGTTGATGCTTTGGTACAGGCGGCCTCATACCGGCCTCATGCTCGTCTTCCATCAAGAAAGGGTTCGTTAACAGAACCTGCCTATACATACCACAGGACCCGGCGACGGCACACCCAGAGCACCCTGAGGCAAACTCGGAGACTTCATTGCTCACCTCAACTGACCCAACCTCCTCTCGGTGAAGCTCTTGTCTCCCGCGAAGAATGCATACAAATGCTCGATTATTACGAGTTCTACCGGCACTCTTCTAGTACCCTGGCCTCAGGTGTGACACCGGAGCAATCACCTGTAGTTGAGCTGATCTCTCCGACCAAGGATCCGGGGACTAGCCACGATCAATCGTCTTTGCAGATGGTGGAGAATCTCACATATGAAGAGAGGAGTGCCATTGAGAACCTCATGGTTGTCTTACATAACGAGGATGGGCCCCATGAAGCCATCTACGAAGCTTACTGTGTTTTGCCCTCTCCCAGAGTCTCCTATCTCCCATATGAGACCTGCCGCCTACTTCTCCGTCGACTTTCCGTCATCGAAAGGAAGAACAAGGAGGCAATGCTTCGCTACCTTTCGGTTGTGGATGACATGAAAGCGGCAGCTCTGCCCCTTAAGGAGTCGGAATGGAACAGTGCAATAGCATACGCAGGACGTTGTTTCGCGCGTGTTCAAGCAACTGAAGTTGAGACGGCTCTGCATACGTGGAAGGAAATGGAGCAGGAAGCTGGCGTGCAAAGCGGGAAAGTGACATTTAATATTCTATTCGATGTCGCTGCCAGAGCTGGCAAGTATGTCCTCGCCGAAATGATCTTAAAGGAGATGGAGGTTCGAAAACTGAAACTCAATCGATACGCGAGAGTGGGGTTTATCTACTACCATGGGCTCAAGGGCGACGGGCAGGGTGTAAGGATGGCCTATCGAGACTTTGTCGAATCCGGGGGAATTATCGACACGGTCGTTATGAACTGTGTGATTGCATCACTCATTCGAGCCGGCGAGCTTTCGGCAGCGGAGCAGGTCTATGAGCGAATGAAGCTGATGCTATCAAAGAAAACTGGCGCTGTCGTACCCTCGATAGATTGGAAAGGTACCAGAGAACTTGGCCGTGTACTAGACAAACTGGCAAGGGTTCATGAGGCAGATGCTGAAAGGCTTCAGCAAATACGGAATGAGCAGTACCTTGGACCAAACCTGCACACGTTCGCTATATTCATAGATCACCACGCTACTGAAACTGGGGAGCTGCGGCGTATAGCTAAATTGCTCGATGAAATGCAGATGTTAGGCGTGCCGATGCATGGTAGGATTTTTCTCAAGATATTCAAAGGGTTTGCTTATCATGGTGGGGTGCGATATACATCGTGGACTAAGGGACGTTTGGAAGGCGTCTGGGACTCTTTGCTGTCAATATTGAAGCAGGAGTTGCAAGACGTGCATGTGATGAAATGGATGGTAGTTTGGGCTATCAGGGCCTTTCAGAAGTGTTGCGGAAGACAGAGGACCTTAGAGATATGGGAAGAGTTGAGGACTATGTGGGAACCCGAGGTGAGTGAGTTGGAGACCGTGGAGCACATACTGGGCAAAATCTTGAGGCCACAGAACAACCCTGAGGGCAGAGATGACCAAGAAAGAGACGACCCTTAATGGCTGGAAGCCACGTTCAAGAGAGTCCATCCAGCCCCAATAAGAGCTTCCTCTTCAGAATGGAACATTCGGGTGTTTTCATGCTCTGAAATCGATGATGCAACACCACAAATTCATGGGTACCCCTGTCCCTTCCAGCCAAAAAATTGCATGCATCTCAGCGATCGATGGTGGAGAAAGAGCAGCTACCTCTCCCTGGTGCTTTCTATTCCGGTCCCCGCCTCAGAAGAGCAATCACCCACCGCTCTGCCTGGCTCCCACCTGGCACCTAAACTCACCATCTCAGAGGTCAGGGCGTCGCTCCTGCTAAACGCTCTGAATTTTCAAGAGCTCCAGCGTGCGGAGTTAGACTATGTACTCATGGTGGATCAAAGTCTTTTTTTGTGGCATTCAGTATTCAGGTCGATGAAGAACACGGAAAGATGTGTATATACTTCATGACAGAAATGTACTTGTTACTTTTGAAGTAATAGCCCAAGATCTCGCCATATACGACACGGACCATTGCACAGCCGCTGAGATGGGGCATTCCAAATCTGTTGCAAGATTACGGGAGCTTCCTCACTGTGAGGTATTGAATCGGAATCAGGGACATTGATTACATTCGACCGCTCTTCTCGAGAAGCGTTGATTATAAGGTATCGTCGGCTCGTTAAAGCCGAAATTTCCGGAACTTGGAAAAATTGTCATCCCTTAACCAGAATTTCGTCCTTCAGCACTCCAGTACCACTCCGCACCGAATACTTCTTATGCCCCTATGCCTTCCTTCCAGTTGCGTGGCCACGTTCCCCCAACCTCGTTCAGCGCCAGACAGTCTTTAGCGCCCTCAAGATTCATCTATGACTAGTCAGATATTGGCGCTCAGCATGCTAGGCGTTAATCTATCTATCAAACTGAGAACAATAGCTCATTGGAACAGTACTGTCTCATCCTGCTTCAGCGCCAAAACCGCCGGCTACGCCATTCCATGCCCATAGTCCTTGTTGTCCGAAACCGCAACATCAAGCACACCACGTGCCTTCAAGTATCTCATGAGAACATTTACTGGGTCCTCAATAGCCTCGCCAGTGTACGCCGATTCAGAACGCGTTGTCGGGAGCTCAGAAGCTAATTCAACTGTCGCCACAAGTGAAGTGCCGCGGGAAGTGGTGATACTCCCAGTCAAAGCTTGGAGTTGTTTGAAGTAAGAGATACAAAAGGGACACCAATAACCTTGAAAGTCTGCCAATGTCTACCACTGGGCGTAGGTGCGTAACGGGGTACAAGAGCAGGTCGCATACAGACTACGAAAAGAGAGCGAGATGCCGCACGCAAGGTATCGGATCCCTTAAATGGATCTGACATTGTTGAGAAACTGAGGAAGGAAACGGTTCCGAGCACAGGAGCGACCCAGAGCGCTTTGCAAAGAGTCTCCGGTTGCAGTCTTGGAGATGAGAGGTATCTTGTAGTTTGGAAATCTACCTAAAAAAGACGTGGGCTCTTATGGGGCTAAAGAGACCATGTTGCAAACCCGGAGGAAGCAGTCCGAGACTGGAATAAACCAATACTATACATAGAAAGCAGCTCCAGACCGAGAATGGTGACGATTTCACGAGTCATGCTGTGTAGCGATAAATGATCCCGATATTCTGTGTTGCCCTGTATGGCACCAAACAGGCCGCAGCAGCTCCAACAGGTGGTTGATGTTGGCCGGTTCCACAGTATTTCGAGAGAGAAAGATCTAAACCACCTGTCAGGACATGATAGCAGATCAACATGACCCCTGTAATCCATCCTCAACTTGCTCTGTCGTACGGAGTACTACGAAATAAACGAAACCTTCGAGTCTTGGCAAATTGGAAGAGATAACACGCTAGCCGATAAGCGGTTACTTCAAAATTCAAAGAGTTTTGGGAGGAGTCCTAAAGAACGCGATATCTGGAGCAATGAGTCGCAAACACTAGAGTAGCGATCCACATCGACAAGTGCATTGACATTGACGGATGGGATGGAGGAATTGTAGCGAGATCATGGGCACCAGATGTGGCTTAAGCCAAGATGATGATCCTTGCTTGTGTCGAGATGTTAGATGTCATAGAGTGGAAGTCGCGGGTATCAATTCGTCTGCTCCAGTCTCCAGATTTCGGTGCATTCCTACTCGTATTATAGACGGCCAATTGCTTTGGACAGTTAGTTACAGCATAGTGGGCTTTGCTGCTCGATACTAATCACACATACACATTAGATTTCGCGCGTTTAGTTCTCGTCACTGTTCCTCGTTCTCTGTATAAATCATTTCAGCTGGAATAATAGACAAGCTGTCTCCTTCGATCATCGTTCGGGCTATTGGTAACCGTTCAGTAGCAACGGCTGCTTCTAGGCTATCTGCCGTCTCCCACCAATTCTCTACTTCTCAGAAAGCCATGGCTCCCATCAGCAAAGAATGTGACTTTCTTGTCATTGGTGGCGGCAGCGGAGGTCTAGCCTGTGCAAGAAGAGCAAGCGGGCAACATGGGGCACGAACAATAGCCGTAGAGAGCAATCGGCTCGGGGGAACCTGTGTAAACGTAGGGTATGAATTGGGTGTCTTTGCGTTGGCAGATGATAGGGACTAATAGAGAACAGATGTGTTCCCAAGAAAGTCACCTGGAATGCCGCAGCAATTGCTGAGACACTTCACGAAGCTGCTTCTTACGGATTCCAGGTTACAGAGACAGCGCCATTCGACTTTACAACGTTTAAGCACAAGCGTGATGCCTACATTAGACGTTTGAACGGCATTTATGAAAAGAACCTGGGAAATGACAAAGTAGAATATCTCCACGGTCGCGCCCACCTCTTTTCGAAACACGAAGTCGAGGTAAACCTTGACAACGGCACCAAAGAAACAATCCGTGCCAAGAAGATCCTTCTCGCCACAGGCGGCCACCCAAACATCCCGGATCTTCCTGGCAGTGATCTCGGCATAACCTCTGATGGCTTCTTTGACCTCGAGAAACTCCCTAAACGCGTTGCTCTTGTAGGTGCGGGCTATATTGCTGTTGAAATGGCTGGTATGTTCCATCATCTGGGCAGCGAAACACACCTCTTCATCCGCCACGAGACTTTCCTCCGAACCTTCGACCCCATGATCCAAGAAACGATTGTGGAAGAGTATGAGCGCCAAGGCATCCATATCCACAAAAATTCCTCACAGTCCAAAATCGAAAAGCTCTCCGAGCCTGGCTGGATGAAAATGCACTACAAAGATTCCAAAGGCGAGGGTACGATAGATCTCGACTGCCTCCTCTGGGCTATTGGGCGCAGCCCCGAAGTCGAAGATCTGGGTCTCGACAAAGCGGGCGTCAAGCAAGACGAAAAGGGCCACATTATCGCAGACGATTACCAAAACACCAATGTCGATAACATCTATTCCCTCGGCGACGTTTGCGGTAAGATAGAACTCACCCCAGTCGCCATTTCAGCAGGGCGGCAACTTGCCAATCGCATATTTGGTGGCCCGCAATTCAAGAACGCAAAACTAGATTATGAAAATATACCTTCTGTCGTATTCGCGCACCCTGAAGTCGGGTCCATCGGCTTGACTGAGCCAGAAGCCCGCAAACAGTACGGCGACGAGAACATCAACGTATATAATACATCTTTCACAGCCATGTACTACGCAATGATGGAACAGGATCAAAAAGCGCCGACACGGTATAAGCTGGTATGTGCAGGGGAAGAAGAGAAAGTAGTCGGACTGCATATCTTGGGTAGTGGGACGAGCGAGATGCTGCAAGGTTTTGGGGTTGCTGTGAAGATGGGGGCGAGGAAGAAGGACTTTGATTCTTGTGTGGCCATCCATCCGACGAGTGCGGAGGAATTGGTTACTCTAAAGTGATAATCAAGAAGATACTAGGATGAATGCCTCTTTGTATTGAAGTATCTGCATCTTCGATACCCCATTTTGATCGTTAAAACTGCAGGGCTTGTTGGCTTTGTTTGAGATTATGCTTGAGATAGAAGAAATGTGGCCTAGAGCTTGCATTGTGATGTCTGGAGATACATCCTCATTGCCCTTGTATATTGGTCTTTAGCGGCATCGTAAGTAGGCTCTAACCTCATGATTGAGAAAACGGAGCAAGTTGGACCAACTGTCGATGTATCGATCTGCCAACATCCCTAGGCTGAGTGGTCGGTAGAATAAGGCAACAATAGCCTAGTAACTCAAGATGGTGCGTATCCCGCAATTGAAAGCAGTGCTGGAAGCTGAAAGACCGAATTATCAACCTCTGTGCAGAAGTACAATGCGATCGCATCTCAACGACTTGTTTAATCACCGATGTCTGATTTAGTTGGTCAGGCTGTGGTTCGTAGATGCCAGGCGGGGCATCTTGCTCAAAAGACTTTGATCACGGATCCTGTGATGACTTTCATGGGGCCTAATGGCACGAGACTTTTCACTGAGATGGGCCGGATGATCAAAATATGTACTGCCCAGTTTTCGTCGCTGTTGGTTCCCGTTTCTCATCAAATCGTCAACCACTATCTATGATTTTGGTGCTGTCATTTCAGTGTTCCTCGGGCTTTCGGATGAGTTCGCCTTTTTCATAATTTCACGTTAGCTTGGCACATTATGATTCAATATGTTGGGTCTTGTTAAGCTGAATCTGTAATCGCCATTCTTTCCTTATCTTCGACTTGGGAGTTCCCTATTGAGATGAAGTTTCCGAGACTTGAGGGATGACAGACGGCTTCTGACTATAACGGCTGACGACTCTTTGATATCGAACTCTCTTCTCCATGTCATATAAAGCTTCGAGTGACAGAGAGAGAGCCGGGCTACCTAGTGGATATACGGACGGAAAGAATTCTCGTTGGCCGAATACTATGTCATTCGAATACTCATATTGTTGGCGTTCAAGGATTAAAGGCGAGTAGGTGTCAAGCAATGCCTGACATTCATCAAGTGCTCCGAGTATAATTGGACCTTGCTATTACTTGAAATTCGAAATCCTCCGAATTGTCGCTGACGCGATTCACACGAAAGCCTTGGTCAATCAAGGAAAGTGTGTTTACAATGTTGCAGCAGTGTAGAGTATTGCACAGTCAGAGCATGCTACATCTCCACACAACATCGTTGGACAATACACAGCTGACCTTCAAGGAACTGTTATATAATAGCTGACCATAGACCCACCGTTCGAAACGAAATACAGGTACAAATTTGCAGTAAAATTATAAGAATTCGACAGCATTTTATCACCTCGAAGCAACTCCTTCAATAATGAAGCGGAATCTTTTCCAACGTCTGCTGCCTGGCTCAAAGCAGCCAACATTCGGACCTTTCCCGCACCCCAACAGCCGCAAAAATGTCAAAGCCCCTGCAAAGCCACTCCAGAAGAAAGATATCAATTACGAACAGAACAAAAAGGAGATTACCGCACACTTCAAGCGCCAGCAAGATGCTTTGACTATCGTCAAAACTACAACGACGTCCAAGGGCAAGACTATCGATTGGATTCCCATTGGCTCGCAGGGAACCATTGCCACGCCGCCGCCGCCACCTGCGACAGACCTGGAATTGCGGGATGCAAGACACAAAGCAACCCAAGCCATCCCTGAATTGGCCATGGAGGGCGTTGAGAAGGGTCCTGAAGGAACTGTTCCAATCCTCCGCAAGAATTTAGAAAAGCTAGGATTCACGCAAAGCCTAGACATGTATTTATCCAAGACCAAGGGCAACAAGATAGGCTCAACGCACATGCCAACCCCATCTGTCGCCGGTGTCCACCGCTACGCAAACTCGACGCAGTCAGTAACCAACTACGGCGGTCAAGGTGTCATATCCGGCTACTCGCCCTATGTCCAATCCTCCAACGACTTCTCGCTCCTCCAAATCGGCTGCCTCGGAACCTCCCTCGGTTACTACCAAACCGTCGAAGTCGGTTGGCAAGTCTATCAAGAAATTGGCGGCGACTTCTCCCCGCACCTCTTCACCTACTTCACCAACAACGGCTACCAACAACAGGGCAACAATCTTGGCGGATACAACCGCGACGTCCAGGGCTGGGTCCAAGTCGATAGCACCATCTTCCCCGGCTCAACCTTCACCCCCTACAGCGTCCCCGGCGGCAGCCAAGAGGAAATCGGCATCAAAGTCCAGCAATACCAAGGCAATTGGTGGGTCAATGTCCAAAACACTTGGATCGGCTACTACCCCGGCAGCCTCTTCAACAGCGCCGGCCACGAGGGGTCCACCATGCCCGACCACGCAGACGTCGTTGGCTGGTGGGGCGAGGTGTACGATTCCGAAGGTAGGACGACCACGGATATGGGCAGCGGGCTTTTCCCCGGAGCGAACGATGTGGGGAATGTGGCATATATGCGGAATCTGCAATTCCAAAACAATGCGCCGGGGAATATGTCGGATTATAACGGCGCGGCGGGGAATTCGGATCCCGATATGTATCAGATCGATGCGCATTTCAACAGTGGGACAACTTGGGCGAGCTATGCTTGGATTGGAGGGCCGGGAGCGGGCTAGGTGGGTGGTTGGTTGGTGGGATCTTTGTGGATGGTATGGAATCGTTCTTGTGGTAGATGATGGATAGAATGGTAAACAGGATGTAGGAAAGGAGGTGGTAGGTCAAGAGTTTCCTAGCTTTGTCTTTTTCCTTACGAAGGTTCGAATGTCACGGTCGTTGTAGATACTCTGCTTAGCCAACTCACATAATCCTTTCTTATCCCCGCATATTAACTAGAAAGAAATCCGGCGCATCTTGTGGTAGTTTTGATCTTAACAAATGCTGTGCTTTCCATCCACGATGGCGGTTAAGTATGGTATCGAGTAACCTACTATTTTGTGTTTATTAGGGCATCTGGTTGAGTGGCTGGAGAAGACATAGGAAATGAAATGCTATGTTGTATTGTGCCGTGCTGCCAACATTAATATTGAAACTTGATATGAGCCGCTTATCACTTACCAGCCGAGTCTGTGGTCAGGAGGTGGAGGGTGATGATGGCCTAGCATCGAGTTGTCAATTCTCTAAGCAGACAGAGCGAAGTCTCGAGTATTATCATCTAGGCAACCATTCAACCTCTGGAAATCAGCTTTACACAATACATGAATCGAGCCGCGTTTAAAGGGAGAATCCATCTCATGGATAGGGAGCGAGTTTGAGCCTCGATCTAATATACGGAATGCTATATTCATGGATCGTCAATGATGAAACGACTGTTCGTTTTTCAATTGAGACTTTGAGTGTTAATGGCTGAGATCAAGATTGTGTCTCTTGTATTTCCCTTCTTCTTTCTACCTTGCATGTCAATTATCCATTTCGTGTAACGGAGCAAGTAAACACTTGTGTAGAGCGAGCAGGAAAATCAGTCACCAAAGACTGTCAAAAAGTAACGATCAAACAAGCGGTCTCCGGGGAGATATCCACATGGAAGAATGGCCTCATTGTTTTCCTGAAATCGCACAATGAATGACTCACGTTCGATTGCAAGACTTGCGCGATAAGAAGAATTGGACGGAGGAACATGTGGAATGGTATTCAAGCTTGACTTTCCATACCCAGATTATGACTTAGTCCGGCCGTTGACCTGGCGTGCCTGGCTATAAGTCATTTAGTACTGACTTTTGAGATCCGACGGACCACGATGGCGTGGTGGATGGCTCATCACTTGGTCGAAGTTGCTTACGGAGGTAAAAAGCTGCTACATAATCCTGGATCATTCAATGCTCAAATCGGCCGTTTTTGCTTCTATTCTCCGATTCGCAATGCTAAAAGATGCAGGGCAGCGCGAACAAATGCACGAAAACAGCTCCCCATCTTACGGCAGCTTTCCTCTCTCCAAACGCACAAATACTATTCCCAACTCGATTATTTCTGCTCGCAGCTTCTCAGTTTTGATACATACTAAACGACCTACCATGGGCGACTCTCACCCCTCCACCGAAATCTTCAACCAAAAAGGCCTCAAGTACGAAGAAGCCTTCGGCCACGACGCCGGCCTCCAAAAGAACGTCCAGAATTTCCTCGAGCTCCTCCCCGCCAACGCTCGAGTTCTGGACTGTGGCTGTGGCACGGGCAAACCCGTGTCTCACTCGATTGCCGCATCAGGACGTCGAGTACATGGGATCGATCTCTCGCCAACAATGGTCGACCTCAGTCGCAAACAAGTTCCCCACGGGACCTTTGAGAAAGCGAATATGCTCTCGTACGCTCCGTCGGATAAATTCGATGGAGTCGTGGCGTCGCTGTCGTTGTTTGAGCTTTCACGGGAGGAGCTCACGACCATGGCGCACAAGTGGTTTCAGTGGCTTCGGCCAAATGGCCTTTTACTTATCCTGGTCATTGGTGCTGACGATGTCAAGACGTCGCCTGAGATGTGGGATTCGGACGGTCAATGTGTTCAAAGGATCGCGTGGACGTTTATGAGTCGCACCGTTTACATCACCTTGTTCACCAAGGCTGGTTGGAATAGCTTGCTGGAGGGAGCGGGGTTTAGCATCGTGCACACTGAGACTGACACGTTTGTTCCTGCAGCCGAGGGCTGCGATGTGGAGCCACATTATTTCGTGATTGCTCGGAAGCCCTCCAGCACTGAAGAATTAAGACTGGTAAGGGGTGAGGTGGGGATGTTTTATGATATGGACATGGCGAAAAGCTGTTGGTTTTGAAGTAATGATGTGATTCGAGACACCTGCCGTGTACTTCCACTACTAATCTAACAATGAACAGATCTAGCTAAACATGTGAAAAGATACTATTCCGTTAAACAAGAAGAGAGCTGTGAATGCCATGGAAGTCCGCAGCGGATGTCTAAAAAAGGGGCCCATCGTTTCGCAGCGCTTAAATAATCAAGACCTCCTAGGCAATGGAGAACAACTGGCCAGCATCACTGCTACACGCTGCAGAGCCTAGCTTGGCACCAGCTGGAACGAGGCAAGTCGCACCCTTTGCGTTTTCTGGAGCTAGCTGGACGCTGGATTTCCCAGCAGTGAAGGTGAAGAGTTGGGAGTCGGTGACGAGTCCTTCTGTAAATAAACATGTAATGTGAGCGAGCCATAAATGTAAAGGTACAATGCTTGTTACGTACCTCCGTCAGCACGACCACCACAGGAAAACAGTACAACCTGATCGCCGGCAGCGCGGCGAGGGTCGAAGTTCAAGCAGCCCTGGGTCTAAGGACACCACGCTGTCAGTCTTACGCCTTTTTCAGTGAGGACTGATCATTCCTTACCAAGCTGCTAACAACAAGCATGGAGTTTGCAGCGCTATTATGCTTGCCCGCAGTAATAATATCAAACTTCTCATTCGCGCTCCCATCACAAGCCTTGAGCTGGACAGGAATTAAGTTTTGGCGGAAGTCGCCCCCAAGTGGATCGATGAAGAGGCATTGACCGTTGGCTGCTTTGAGGGTGGCAGAGGAGAAAGCTCGAGTGGCTGTGCCATCGCGGACGTTGGCTGCGGTGGCGGCTTGGGGATTGAGAACACCGCCGGCGCGTGCTACGGGGACGGCTTGGAGGGTGGTGTTCTGTCTGGTGTATAGAATTCGTGCCGAGTGTGCGGTATTCTGAGCCCGGGGTTGTATCAGAGCAGATGCAAGGTTCTCTCTTTCGAAAGTAGGAAGAGCGGAGGCGAGGGCGGCGGAGCCAAGGAGCAGAGCAGTGAGCGGGGCAATCATGATTGCAGTATGGGCTGATGAAACAGAAATAACTTGGCACAGCGGAAAAGTAACTTAGGGAGTGACGAATATGAAAACCTGACCGGCAGGGAAGAAAGGAGACAGTAAAGGGATACCCAGAAAAGAGAGACCTGTAAACAAAAACGAAGACAATGATCGATGAATCGAGGAAGGCATGTCTCAAATATAACACTCGGAAACCCTAGGCGCCGAACACGCTTCTCAAACAAACACAAGCACAGAACAACCCCATAGCATGAAGCCAAGTCCTTGAAACGTAAAACCAGTAGATGAGAATATTCGCATGAACAGCACGGAACACCAGCTGGCCAAATCGCCATGTCGACTCTTGGCACTACCGCACACCAGCAAGAGCTGACGATTGGACGATCTTGCCTCTGCTGAGTACCATGATCGAGCATTGATCAAGGTCCTGCTGGATTTCCGAGGGGAAATGAGGCTTGCCAAAACTGCTCATGATCGATTAGCTGGTAAGGCGGCGCTTCGAAACCTTCAGTCCACTGCTTGCATTGTTGGATGTATAGTCGTAGACTCGTAGTTATCGATTTCCGTGCGTTGGGGGTGCGGATTGGCTTAGGGGAGATATTTCTGAAACCATGGGGATTTCAGGCGACGTTAGATGCGATCAAAAGCCATTACATAAGCAGGGCGCCAGGATCCCGCGTCGCGTTCATCCGCGTAGGACTTTGACAACCCTTCCAGCGTCCCTTGATACCCCCCACTCAGCAGCCCCAACATCGCACCTCATCCGCAATGGATGGCCCGACTCTCCTGGCTAACCACGTGCAAGCTCTCCCAACTCAAAACTATCGCCACCGCCACAGGCATCAACTGCAGCGGCACAAAACCCGTCCTAACCTCGCGCCTGCTCGACGAGCTCCCCCACTCAAAACTCGCTCCCAATGACAACCCTAAAAATGTTGGTAGTAAGAAAAAAGAACCCAAACACCGCTCCATCATAAGCATCGACATGGGCATCCGCAATCTCGCCTACTGCCGCCTCGTCCTCCCTTCCTCGCCAACCGCAAAACCAACCCTCACCCACTGGACCCGCATCGCCATTTCCCGCAAACAGGCCTCCACCCCCGCCACCCCGGAAGCCTTCGACCCGCAAACCTACGCCGCGCACGCTTACGCTCTCGTCACACGCACCTTGCTCCCGCTCCACCCGTCTCAAATCCTCATCGAGCGCCAGCGCTTCCGGTCCATGGGCGGCAGCAGTGTCCAGGAATGGACGCTAAGGGTGAATATGTTTGAGGCGATGGTGTATGCGGTGCTGAAGACGGTGGGGGAGCAGGGGGTGTGGGCGAGGAGGGTGGATCCCGTTGCGCCATCCAAGGTTGCGAAGTTTTGGGTTGGGGAGGGGGAGGGAGGGGCGGAGGAGGGCGTTGATGGGACCGGGAAAAAGAAGAGGGGTGGGGCAAAGAAGAGCGCGAAGACGAAGAGCGCGAAGATCGACCTTGTAGGCCAATGGCTTCCGGACGGCAACGTCATCACGCTAGAAGGACAAGCAGAGGACATGGCAAAGGCGTACATGGCCAAAAAGGAAGGCGGCAGGAAGGTGATGATTAAGAGCACGCCAGTGCTGACACACAATACCGCGGTACAAGACGAGAAGAGCGAAGAGGAGTTGGGTAAATTAGACGACTTGGCAGATTGTCTTCTGCAGGGGATGGCATGGTGGACATGGGAGGGAAACCGGAGGCGGGTTGTGGAGAGAGGCATTGACGCTTTAGATGAGATGTAGAGTAACAAACTCAAGGCTTTCACACGGAACACTTGATCTGCGTGTACTAGGGAGAAGAGCATCGTTAAACCCACCATCTGCGTACCGCCATCTGTCAAAGTCCCAGCCAAAGCTCACGTGTATGTGCTAGAAGTAAAAGTACAATTAAGCTCAAAAAGCAGCACGCATGTCACATCCCCTCCCTCAAGCACAGCCATTAGCAAAAACCATCAGTATTGCCGCACCTTCCCCACGTCCCCTCCATCCCATCCCTCATCAAAGCACACCCGCCCCTCACGCCGACTTCTTCAACTTCTTAGCCTGGTTAGCCACGGCCCCAGCCCCCTCCTCGCTCTTACGCTTCGCTTTCTTCGCAACTGTAGCAACGCTCTTTGTCGTAGTAGTAGCAACGCCTTCCTCACCATCCGCTTTAGCCTTGCCTTTCCCACCTTTCTTCACCTTGGTGACGATGATTTCCTCCGAGATCACCATGGCGGTGTCGCCATGGGGCGGACTGACAACCACAGTCTTCTCTTCCTCCTCGATAGCAAGGCCCTCGGCCGTCTCCCCGAATACCGTCTCGGAGACTATCTGTGCGATCGTCTTTGACTCTTTCACAGGCACGGTATCAATTCCCTTCAGTGGCGCGCCCTCGAACTCGTACCCAATCTCATTGAGCTTCTCCCCCTTCTTCGCTCTCTTATCGCTCTCCCGCTCGATACGCTTGCTCCACTCCTCCCTCCCAACCCCGGCGCTCAGCTTCCGCCCCTCGATCTTATTCCACGGCACCTTCTTGAATCTCTTATCCGCACCCTTCCAGATGTCCTCGTGTAATTGCTCTTTTGTCACGAAGTTCGTTTTCAGGATATGTCCAAACATGAGATAATTGTTCATTGTCTCCGCTACGATTTTGGCTACCGAGGCAGACTCGAATTCAAGGAAAGCGTAATGGCGGGATGCGCCGGTGCGTTTGTTGCGAGAGAGACGCAGGCGCGCAATGGGGCCGAATTGGGAAAAGTACTGACGCATTTGGTGTTCATAGAACCCGTGAGGGATGCGGCTTTTGATGGAGGGCATGGATTAGCATCGGGTGGAGATGATGACCGGAAGGGGAAAAGGGTTGACTTACCCTACGTAAACAACGCCAGGGCCGTCATCGGTGGACTTGATGTTTTTGAGTTTCTTTGGGATCTGCTTGCCTTCTGGGAGGCCAGGGAGTTCTTGTCCTGGCTCGAAGCCTTTTCCTCCGTCTGTAGTGGCCTCTGGTTCTTCATCAGACTCAAACCCTTTTATCAAGGCCAGGGTTTGGTCATCCACTTCGAAATCTGATTCGTCTCCTTCAACACCATTTTCTCCGGTAGCTCCTTCATCGGACTCGTCTGCACTATCGAAAGTTGGTACCTTGCTCGAGCTGCTGGCATCTACTTCCTTCGCCTTCCCTGTTCCTTGGCCTTTGCCTATTAAAGTCTTTGCTGCCTCCTTGGCATCCACAACAGCTTCAGCCGCCTCAGTTACATCGCCCATGATAGAAGTTTGTGCGCCAGTAGCGGCATCCGTGATATATTCTTTAGCTGCGTTGGCACCCTGTGTGGCAGCATCTAGACCGGAAGCAAGGAGTTCTCCAAGCTTATCTCCAGCAGCTCCAAGAGAGCTCTTAGACTGCTTTAGCTTCTTCGTCGATGGTTCAAGTACATCGGTCCGTAATGTATTGGCACTCTGTGAGGCAACATCCAGGCTCGAAGTAACAAGTTCTCCAACCTTACCTCCAGCAGCTTCAAGAGAGCTCTTAGATTGCTTCAGCCCCTTCGTTGATGATTCAAGTACGTCGGTCCGTAATGTATCGGCACCCTGCGAGGCAACATCTAGGCCCGAAGTAACAACTTCTCCAAGCTTGTCTCCAGCAGCTCCAAGAGAGCTCTTAGATTTCTTTTGCTTCTTCTTGGATGATGCGTGCTCAGCCAATGGGTCAAGTACGTCGGTCTTTAACGTTTCAGCCACAGCGCTGGCAGGAGCTTTGCGCTTCTTTAAGTTGGTCGCGTCGGCCTGGGTTGCTGCTTCGGGGCCGTCGGTCGCCTGGCCCTTCTTACCCTTTTCTTTCGGCTGGTCGTCTCTTGGTTTCTTCTTGTCTTTCGCTTTCACAGCTGTCGGGGCCTTTGGTGTCTTCGCCGAAACCTCTACAGCATCCATACCTGCCTTTGGTTTTCTTCCTCTCTTAGACTTGATTTGTGGTTCCTCATCTTCACCTTCTTTGATTCCTGATGATTTGCCCTTCCCAGAGTCTAAGAGAGCATTGAAAGGCCCTTCATCCATAGTTAATTCCGAAGCCGGTCCGGCGTCATCATGTGCTATAGCGTCCTTCGTAGCAGCAGATTTTTCTTTCTTGGGCTTTTCCTTCGCTTCTGGGACAGCTACTTTTCCTTTCTTGGGCTTGTCATTTGCTTCGGGGGCAGCTGTTTTCTTGGGCCTACCAGGGCCAGCCTTTGGTTTGTCTGGAGCATCTACTTCTATACCTGCCACAGATTCTTTCACGGTTTTCTTAGGTTTCTTCGATTTCGACACTTTCTCGGCGGTTTGGACGACTTCCCGGGTCGAAGATTCGGAGGCGTTGTCTTGTGGCATCAACCCACTCTCTGCTTTCTTTGGCTTCTTGGCTTTCGCTTCCTCCGCCGACGGCTTTGCAGTGGCTGCTGCGGAAGCATCAGACTTAGACGTAGGACCCAGTTTCTCTTCGACTTTTTTCGCCTTCTTGGATTTCGCTTCTTTTGCCGCCGGCTTTGCAGTATCTGCTGTGGAGGTCGCAGACTTGGGCGTGGGACCGGGTTTCCCTTCGTCTTTTTTCGCCTTCTTGGGTTTTTGTGCTTTCGCGCTGGGCTCCGCGACATCTTCCATCGCAGCGTCAGATTTCTTTCCTTTCGCACTTTTACCCTTCTTGGATTTAGGCGCCTCAATTATGTCAACCTCAACCCTATCACCACCAGGAACGGTCTTCTCCGTCTCGACTGCATGGACACCGGCCTTGCTTGTCTTGGCGGTCTCACCACCTGCATCTGATATCTTAGGCTTCTTCTTTGGCTTTTCAGCCTTAGGTTTAGCAGACTTTCGTGAGGAGGCCTCATCGTTCCCCTCTTGGTCTTCAAAATCATCAAAACCACCGCCGCGCTTGCGAGATACTCGTGGGGCATATACTACATCTTCTTCGATGGTAGTATCCATTCCCTTGGGAAAGGGTTGCGGTTGTGGTTTTGTGGAATCAGCGGAGGCTTTTTCTGCACTTGATACCTTGGAATTCTTCTTCGGCTTTTCGGCTTTAGGTTTGACAGACTTTTTTGGGGGTACATCATCATTGTCTTCTTGGCCTCCTAGGTCATCAGAACCCCCACCGCGCTTACGGGATGCCCGTGGCGCAGATATTGATTTGGCGGACTTAGTTGGGGGTGCCTCATCATTGTCCTCTTGCGCTTCGAGGTCATCAACATCACCACCGCGCTTGCGCGATACTCGTGGCGCAGATATCGATTTGGCGGACTTAGTTGGGGGTGCCTCATCATTGTCCTCTTGCGCTTCGAGGTCATCAACATTACCACCGCGCTTGCGCGATACTCGTGGCGCAGATATCGATTTGGCGGACTTATTCCGGGATGCTTCATTATCGTCTTGGCCTTCGAAGTCATCAAAATCACCGCCGCGCTTGCGGGATACTCGTGGCACAGCTATCACATCTTCTTCGATAGTAGTATCCATTCCCAAAGGAAAAGGTTGCGGTTGTGGTTTCGAGGGATCATCAGTTGCTTTCTTTGCTTTGGTCCTAGGCATGTTTGCGAGACGTGCCAAATTGCTGGCCTTGACTGTGAGGAACACTTTTTAACCGCTTAGTATGCTCAAGTTGAGGCGACTGGGAAATGAAAGCTGTGTCTATGTTGGATGTATTTAGAGTGGTAGAATATGGAATGGCTTTTGAATCTTCCGGCGCGCGTGTGTGTTTGTTTTTCTTGTTGCTCGTGCCAAGAATTTAATAAGTGCAGCCCCTCACGCGCTAAGTGGAACTTAGCGTCATCCCGTCGGTTAGCACTAGCAACTTCTCACGCGTTGGACCAACTCGCTTGTTGAGGTATTCGAGAGTAAGGTAAGCTATGGGGAAGAAGAGGAAACAGCTGTCCCAGGCAGAGGTCTGGGATGACTCTGCACTTGTTCAGTCATGGAATGATGCACTTGACGAGTATAAGGTATGTGATAATATCAACTCAAGTTGCTAAGCTTTGCTGACCGCAAGAACAGCTTTATCACAGCATACACGCTCGTGGGGAACGGGTCGAAGATGTATTACGAGAAGCAGAGGTGGAGGACGAAGAGACTACTGACGTGAATGGTCATAACATTCATGAAATAACTACGGAGGCGCAATCCAGCCAAATACTTCGCGACGATCTCGAGGATGGAGAGTTAGAAGATGGAGAGGTTGGGGGAGCAGAGGCGGCGAAAAGGGAGCAAGTGTCAGAGCCGAGTAGCTCCACAACTGAGAAGGTTTCAACTTGCCTCCACAGGCAACCTGATCCTCTAGATTGGCTAATTTACTCAACAGCTACAGCCAGTTGTACATCCTGAACAACCAAACCCTCCAGAAAGCAGTACTGCAGGTCAATTGCTAGGTGTATCTAGTGTTCCTAGTAAAATCTTAGCTGGAGGTAAATTGCAGATTCCCCCGCATGCGATACATTTGGACCTTCTCGCTGATATCGTTAAATAGTCCAGGACGATGCGCTGAAGAATCTCATGATGTCCTGGTACTATGCTGGATACTATACCGGACTACATGAAGGTCAAAATCAAGCTGCAGCAACTTTGGATTGAAGGATGCAGATGGCATGAGACTAAGAGTGACTCATGTCGTTCAGATCCATTCTTCTGGCCGGGTGGTTGAGGCCATCGGTGCATCAGGCAAGACTCTACATCGTCTCAGGGTAATGCAAGCCTACTACCAGGTACTTTAGAAGGTACGGATTCCGGTCTTCGGGCTTTGCGCATTTACTCAAAAAGGTGGTGATTTAGTATTGTAGTGCAGTGAAGACGGCCGGGCCACAAAGCTGGATGTTGGTTGATCAGCGACAGACGAGTGCTCTGAAGCAGTCATGCAAACATTCGGACCTCAGATTAAGCTGTGCTTGCAGGTCCTTTTTGTTGTGGACGATTTTCTCTTGGCGGTCGTGACTCAAGGGTTTTCTGAAACACCAGGAACTCGAGACGCGGCTGAGACGAATGCAACTCAGGATTCGAACATTATGCGAACGAAATCATCCACTCAATGCAGTTACTTAGCGCTCTCTTTGCAGGGCAACCTGGCTAGAAGCAGAACTTTGTCAATGCCACCAGTTGTGTCATTCGGCGGTAAAGGCTCATTATGACTTTCGCAGTGCATTTACTACTAAGCATGATACTCTTTGCGTCGCAACCAAGTGCACGCCAAGATATGATGCCTCATCGCGTTTAGATAAACCCTCCTGTCTCCCTTGGGCTCTCTACCTCTTGGCTAACTTGCACCGAGACTATTCCACTTTTCACTCTTTCTTCTCTCTTTACCTTCCTTACCCGACGAGCAGGTCCTCGACGTTATTAACACATTCATTCCTGCGTTATAATACCATCAACTACTATACAACCCTCGCTCTACTATCACAAGTAGCTCTTTGATCTTTCGACGCAGCTGGCATTGCAGTTCCCTAAGTTCACCGACTCAAACAGACCCTTGACCATGACTCGACTAATTTTCCGTGCGGCATGCTTCTTTGGAGTATTTGCTATAATGTATGGCGATTCGGCGATGGGTGAAGGTATGATGGCCAGCGACACGATGAGTGGTGGCCAGATGGCTGGTGACAAGATGGGGGGAGGTGACAAAATGAAGTCTGGGGGTGATAAGACCAAAATCAATGTCGACGTCGATGTGACCGTTAATGTTATTCAATGGAGTATGGGTGGCGGGTCAGCAATGCAAAACGTGGCAGCACCGTCGATGGCGGCAGGCATGACGCATCAGGTACGTCCAGAGCGCTCTATCTTCTTCAAATCTTCAGCAGCTCATTGTATCGTGTCGCAGGTGACGGTGGGAGGTACCGCCGGGAAGGTCTTTACTCCCAACTCGATAATAGCCGCCGTTGGAGATATGGTTCAGTTCAATTTCCGCTCCATGAACCATACCCTCACTCAATCGACATTCCCACTCCCTTGTGTCAAGATGGCCGGTGGAAAGGACTCCGGCTTCATGCCCAATCCCACTGACTCATCAAGCGCTCCTCCAATGTTCATGGTGCAGGTGATGGACACCAAGCCGGCTTGTACGTTACACTCCCTGTTGTGCCTTTGTGGACCTGGCGACTAACAAATTACAGGGTTCTATTGCAAGCAGAAAGGGCATTGTGGTTCAGGCATGACCTTCAGCATCAACCCTACGGCGAACAAAACTCAAGATCAGTTCATGCAGATGGCTATGCAGCAAAACGGGACCGCTGGTATCGCTATGGCTACTATGGCTAGTAGCATGGCTGCGTCTTCACCAGCAGCCGCTGCTCCAGCAGTCGCCTCTGCAGCATCGTCTATAGCGGTTGTTGCTGCTCCAGTAGCCTCCTCTGTAGCATCGTCTACAGCGGCTTCAACAAGTTCAACGATGGACTCTGGCACGGGCTCGATGATGGCCACTGGCGGTTCTGGGGCATGCTCTTGTTCGTGCTTATGTGGGACTGCAGCGTTCCCCGCTGGCGCTGGCGTTGGCATGTACGGAGGAATGCCCGGTAATTTCTCCCGATTAACCTACATTAGTATCAATAGAAACAGGAGCTAATCTTTTCCCATAGGAGCTGTGCCGATGGCATCTGGCTGATTGGTGTCGAGGTAGAGGGATCTAGGTATCAGAGAAGGTTTACTTCGTGGAGGTGATGAATCTGAGTGTTCCCACTGCGATAGAGGGGCAGGCAGGCTCTTTCTCATATTAATTTGTACCTAAGCCCTTTTATTGCTATGGAGAAACTATCTGAAGAACGTAAAGCCGCTGGATGATTTCAAGGGATGAACTTTTTATAGAAGCAAAAAGCCATATATATATCTCTGTAACATCTGCCGAGATATCTAGATGGTCCTGATATACATACGATCTTGGTGTCTCAGGGGTCAGATATTTGTACAAATGGCGAATAGAGGGGATTCATCGAATACCGTTGCTGACTAAGAGCGCTGCCACTATAAATTTTCCTCCCCAGCTTCCTACCAAAAACATACATATTCCACCGTCCTCAACATACCCGTGCCCTAAGAACCACTCCATTCTCTAGGAGCACATTACCGAGTGAACGCAGAAGAATCGATTGGCCTTTTCTAATCCCCAGCGTTGTCCTCACACTTGCGGGTTGCTGGGGTTCGCTTTACTGGCGCACATGTATAATGAGTCTTGTTCAATAAGGGTGAGGATGCATTACGTTTATTGTCGAGAGGGGCGAAGGGGTGTGATGTGTATCAAGGTCATGGGTGTACGGATGCGGATGTGTGGGTTGAGCTTTTTTGGTGAAACAACGAAGCTTTGGAAGAAAGGTTAATGAATCCCCCGGGGGCTATAAGTCTTTACGCAGCATTACAGGGCGAGAGGTGTTCTCATTTACCACATCGTGGATCCTTTCGTATACGGCCAAGTCGTCCTTGTGGAGGAACGGAACCACTGATCAGCCATTTTTGGGGATTCTCATTATACGTTCATACGTTTCTTTCCCGGCGGCGTAGTAGATTACTTCCTTGTAGAGAAACAGGATACTAATACTTTACTAGCCCCCTAGAAACATCATTATAAGTGACATGTTTAAGATATAGGATTCAAACCAACGTTTGAAGCCTGGCATCATGTTGTCCTAGGGTTAGGGTTTCGAGATTTGGAGCAGCGGATATTATTAGTCATACAGCCATTCGGGCTCGAGGATTAGCTCTACAGTCACATTTACTATTGTACTACGGAGTAGTACGTCTCGTAAATCTAGACACGAGCTCTGATACTGATCAATGGCAGAGGATCTGTTCGATGGTTTGCTCGAGCTGGAAGGAACGTTCTACAATGAAGGACACAGCTTAGGCGTTGAGGACGGCAGACGAGCCGGGCTCGTTGAAGGTCGATTCTTTGGCCTTGAGAAGGGGTTTGAGAAGTATGCCGCCATGGGGAAATTTCATGGAAGATCGATCGTCTGGGCAGGACGATTACAGCCTTCGCCACAAGGCCCTCCAGTTGGAAATCTCCATAGGGAAGAGGCGTCCAATGCCAACACGCAAGATCAAGCTTCAGGGCTCTTACAGTCGGACTTGGTGCAGGAACCCACTGAAGAAGCTTGTCTACACTGGGTAAAGGATCAGGGTTCTCCAAGCACCTTACCGTTACTGCCAGATAATCCGCGCCTGGAGAAACATGTTCGAACGCTCTATGCTCTGGTGGAACCTTCGAGTCTCTCCACAGCAAATGGTGAGGATTCTGTGTCTGACTTTGACGACCGCTTTAAGAGAGCAGAGGGGAAGGTCAGGATCATAGAAAAGCTCATTGGAGAAGTTGGCAATCACGAAACTATTAATGGAGCGGCTTTTGGCGGTCATGGCAAAGGAACGAGTCCGAAGCCGAAAACCCGAGAAGATGGTATTGAGGATATCAGTATTCTGCACGCAAGACACTGATTTCTAGAGACGCTTGACTCTACAACAAGAATCTTCGGATTTTCTAGCATTACATCTGGGATTGGCTTTCCACAAATGGACTGACGATCTGTTCCGACACTCCCCCACCTTTCGGCTAAATGATCGTTGAGAGAAACGATCAGGGCCATGAAGAAGAGTACGTCCTCAGCGTAATCTGAGCCCCCGAACAAAGCCTCACCACCTTTGAATGCCGATTGTGTTTACCATGCGGTGCTTCAAGTCAACGCGAAACTATATTCTCGCGCCTGTCTCGTGCGACTGTCAACCGGCAACTGCACGAGCACTGTTGCATCCCCCGCATCCAGAACGACCCCTCATCAACAGGTATGCTGCTACTTCGTCTCTCCACCTCGTCTTAAAGGATGGAGGGGCTCGGTGTACCGGATTCTACTTTATTTCGAGGGCACTCATCCTCCACTATGGACGTCGTCCTCTTCTGACGGTCCTCGACTATTTTTGAACACGACTATGCGTTCCACTCTCGTTACTGGGGCTGTGTTCTCCGGTCTAGCTATTGCTCAGACCGGAGTAGTCAAACCTCTTGCTGAGTCATGTAATGCGTCTCTTCCGAAAGTCGTTTGTATCAATCAATATGCTTCAGTGATGCCCTATCATTTTTTTCGAGCGGTCTCCAACGGAACATCTCAGCCCACTTTTGGTTCTACCTCTGTACCCAACGATACGTCCTTTGGTCAGGTCAGCAGTGCGGACTTCCTAGTATTTGACCGCAAACGTGGGCTAGAACTCTTAGGAACGAATCCAAGCTACGAATACGTCTTTCATGTAGATGGTGCTGTTCACGAAGCCCCAGTCTATGTGCCCGCCCAGAATAAACTTTATCTTTCTCAGCTTGCTCCTCCTGCGGGTTACCTTCCGCAACTGGTTGTTGATCTCAACCAAAATCCCCCTACATTGTCCGAGTACTTATTCGATCCACCAGTGTATGCCCCCAACGGTGGCACGTTTCATAATGGGCTTGTCTACTGGGGAGCATCTGGAGGCAATTCCAGCATCGGTGGCACCGAGCAAAGGACAGGAATCAGAACACTTGACCCGGCCACGAACAAGACCACCACCCTGCTAAACAATTACTTTGGCGGCTACTTCAACACCGTTGATGATCTCTTCGTCCACTCTAATGGCGACGTTTGGTTCACCGACCCTCGTAAGAAAGCCCTAACCTCTCGAGAGAATACCCCTTCTAACCTCCCCCTCACCAGAATATTCCTGGTTCAACAAACTCACCGACACGCCTCCCCAATTCGAATCCGCCTCCTACCGCTACCGCCCCTCCACCGGCGCCGTCCACATCATCGAAGACACGCTTGCCCAACCCAACGGCATCGCAATCTCACCCGACGAACGCACAATCTACATCTCCGATACCGGCGCCGTCTCCGGCCCCATCGCCGCCTCCGTCGGCCCGCAGGGCGCCTCCTTCAACGCCACGGGCAAACGCACGATCTACGCCTTCGACGTCGGCGGTAACGGCACATACATCAGTAACAAGCGCCCCGTATATCTCGCGCAGGAGTGGGTGCCAGATGGGCTCAAGGTGGCGCGAAATGGGTATATTGTCACAGGCGCGGGAAAAGGGGTGGATATACTGGATCAAGAGGGAGCGCTGTTGGTGAGGATACAGACGAATTATACGGTGCAAAATTTCGCGTGGACGGGGAGGGAGTATCGGACGTTTTGGTTGATGGGGCAGGGAGGGATTAGTAGGGTTGAGTGGGATTTGCAGGGGCAAGAGTTGAGGTAGGAGGATTGTGATGTTGATAGTGTGAGAGCGAACCACTACACTTGACGTTTCTTGCACAGAATGCTCCGTTCTCACCTCCCTCTCACATGATGACCCCAGTCCTAAATTCCTATTAGACCTTCTCACCTGAACCCGGGGCCCCCTCGCCTTCTTCCCCCCAATCTACACACCCTTCAGCCAATCCCTTCTACGAAACTAGAACTAGAGAGTGGACGCTAAACCCAATATTCCTGAAAAAAACATTGCAGTACGGAGGATCCCTCCCCTTGATACGAGAAACGTGTAACTCGGCGGCCTGGGGCAGGAAATGGAGGCGCAGACGCGGTTGAGGTTTGAAGGGGGGAGGTGGTGGTGGTTTGTGATTTGTGAGAGGTTTGAGCGGGGGAGGAGAGGGAGTAGGAGTAGGTTGGGGGGAAATAGATTGGAAGGGGGGCTGAGGAAGGTGCGGAAGGTGGGGGAGGAGGAGGGGCGTGGAAAGGGGTGGGAGGTCATGGAAGCCATGAATGGTTTGGATGGTGAAGCGCTAGGCACACGCTCCGCTACCTACTCGTGTCTACAGACCTCTCAATATGCGTACTGCCGGAAAGAGTTTTCAGTGTTCCCCCACTCGGTTTGTAGGGGAATTGGATGGACATTTACGCTGGCGTCCAAGGCATGCAGATGGTGTGGAGCATCTGCGGCTGGTGGACGGGTCCAGGTAGGTGGGCGGGGATGAGGGGAAAGTGAGGGGGTCGACCGTGTTAAAGAGTGATGGATGTGGGATTGGAGGTTTAGTTGGAGGTTTCTGTTTTTCATTTGCTGTCTACTTGCTTTTTGAAATGCTCCTGTTGCAAAAAGCCAACCTGGCGCCTTTGATAAACCCCCCTTCTCCATCCAAATTTCGCATCCCCATTCCTCAACTCCCCGGCACCATGTTCATCACTCCCCCATCCACGGCAACCACCTCGCCATTAACATAGGTATTCCGACACAAAAATAGCACCGCCATCGCCATCTCCTCATCGCTTCCCCCCCTCTCCGCAGGCACATGCCCCTTATCCTGAACCTTCTCCTTCGGCAACTCGGTCTTATTGCTCTCATCAGACTCGCCCATCGTCATCTCACTAGGAAAATACCCCGGCGCGATCGAATTCACCCTCACCTTCAGTTTCTCGAACTCGCTACTCATCATCTTGCTCAGGTGCACGGCGGCGCCCTTGGCGGCGTTGTAGGAGAAGTGGCCCTGGGAGTTGCGCATGAGCCCGGACATGCTGGAGATGACGATGACGGATGCGGACCGGGAGGGGTGGGGTCCGTGGGGTTGTTCGGAGGAGGCTTGGAGGAGGGGGAGGAAGGCGAGGGTGGTGAAGTAAATGGAGGTGACGTCGGTGGTGAGGACGGAGGACCAGTCGGCGACGGATTCGGAGCCCCAGAGGGTACGTTGGAGGGAGTTCGCGTCAGGGGAGGAAGGGGCGGCTTTGGGGCCGGAGATGCCGGCGTTGGTTACTATGGGGTTTTTGTGCATTAGCTGAGGTAGGGAAGAGAAATTAGGGGGGTATGGTACTTAGAAGATTGATGTATTTTTCTTTCTTGGAGATTTCGGCAACGAGTTTTTCTAGATCTTCCTTTGAGGTGACGTCGCATGGTCCCGCACTATTGCCTTCTGTTAGCCCGCTTTCTTGCCCATCCCAGTTCACTCGGAGGAAAACCGGGAGATTCGAGCTCTTACGGTATTATCTCACCCCCGTCTTGCGGACTGTGAGTCTTTGCCGCATTCTCAAGGACTTCCATGCGGCGGCCGGTGATATAGACTTTGGCCCCTAATGTCAATCATTGTTTAGCACTGTATTGTTTCCAACGTTCTGCCTCTGTTTCCGAGTTCAGAAGAATGCGATAGAGATTCACCATTGGCGGCCAGAGCTTGCGATGCCATCAAACCAATGCCTGTGCCACCTCCTGTGACCACGCAAACATAACCTTTGACAGAGAAAAGATCTCGGCTGTGGAGCTGGTGGGTTGACGCCATTATGTTATCTTTGATCTCGGTGGGTGCGAAGGGCCCAAAGGGAAAACAAGACGTGAGTTTGAGAAAGTCTCACGTTGGGTTCAATGAAAAGGTAGGAAGGAATGGTACGGATTAAGAATGTAATAAATTGTGAAGATGATGTCGCATGTGTCTCAACAACGGCTTGACGTCATTCGGTCTGGCAATTGTTTTGTGGCCTTATCTTAGCGCACATTTGGGGAAAGCTCGCAGACTTCGCAGTAAAAGGTAAGTAAAACTTTTCATAGGGGCAAGTTCGACAAGCCAAGCTCATAAAATCAGAATGAGGCGAGTTGAAAAAAGCCGCCATACAAAAGTCTAGCCTCGAGAAGAGGCGAACAGAATCGGCATCGGAAAATATCCATCAAGAATTGAATTGTCTGCGTAGGAGATGAGGATGTGGGCCGTTGTCAGATCTGGAAGGGGCTGTGATAACTGATAACGCAGCCGCTTGGGGCAAAGATAATATACACCTATATACGTTACTTCGAGGAACCGGCAAAGTGCGTACTGTAGCCTGTAGGTGGCTACGTAAAGGTAGAAGATGCGGCCTTCGAGTTGGCTTGACTTTATAGAGATGTGTAGCAAAAGGGTCCAGTACTCTGCTTTGGTACGCCAAATGGTCCTGGTGCAAACAATTGGCTCCGATGAAGGGCCTTGTGCGGAAGGAGAACCGGCCCTACGCTGGAGTGAGGTGTGCGAACGGGGCTGAGCCGTTTGCGGGTGTCGTGATGTCGTATTGGGGGTATCTCTTCCACAAGTCTCGCTCCTGCGTAGAAAATGATGTACTCGTGCCAGCACTCAAAGCAAAGTTTGGATCACTCGGCAGCCCTGACCGATTCGACGTGGTTTTAGCAACTCTTTTCTTGATTCCTTCAGTCGGCCTTCCAGTGACCGGTCAACCCGCCATCTATGTCCTCTTTGCCAAGGTACAGCTCCAGGGCATACATCGCCATAGTTCCAGCTACATTGATCCACCTCCAAAGGTTCCCACCTGCGTCTCCTCCTTGACTTGTCCACCAATCACCATCACCACCTTCGCCGCTTGTAGAGGCAAAGTGCTGCATTAGAAGGCTGGTATAGACGGCAATCAGTATGCTAGGGCTGAACCAGCTGAGCAGACCGAGGATTTGACCTGCACCATCAGGGTCCTCTAGTGAGGGTTCTTGAGAGAGTGCTCGAGCTCCGGATTCCCGGATTGCCGGAATTATTCGAGTCGATGCATAGAGTACAAACAGGCGATAGGCGAGAGATATTATGACAGACGGTGTGATTGTGCTCAATGCGGCGGCGATGAAATTAAAAGTCGCGTGCAAGGCGGACGGTAGCACGGAGAGAGCCTGAAGTAGCGTAGTATAGGAAGCCATTATTATAGGCGGGAATGGTGGAAAGTCGGCAGCCTGGGCTGGTGGAGGTACAGGTTCCGAAGGGTATGATGGTTGGTAATCCGTGAAGATCTGGTAAATACACAGAACAACATACGCAAAGAGTAGGGAACTCTCTACCGGATTGCCTTTGCCACTACCAATGCCCCAAGCACACAGAATCACGGCGCAAGTGATTGTGATACCGATCAGGGTGGCATCGACGTTGCCAATTTCGGGGAAACGGGTGACACGCCAAAGGAAATATACCGAACTTGATATGACGGACGCAGACATAACGAGTAGGCCAATCTAGACTGTTCGTTAGCCTTAGTACAAGCGAGTGTGGTACATGTCATACCATCCAGCTGTCACTCCTTCCTCCTCTATTTACCAGCCATCTGGTAATCTGACCTGCGGCTTGTATAACAAGCAAGCTGCAAAACCCCTCGACAAGCTGGAAGACTGGGGTGGACCATCGTAGAAATTTGTCCCAGCTGCCAACCGTAGCTGTCTCCACCAACCCATCAGGTCCGAAGATCCATTCTCGTAGCGAGGTGTCTTCTGCTCTTTTTCCGCTAAAAGTCCTCTCCACCCAGCTACTACCATCATAAGAATCCACCGAAAACCGGTTCAAGGACCATATGAGAAGCGAAGGCAAGACTATCCACTGCGTCCATCCAATGATTTTGATCAAGGCATACCGGAATCGGGATCTGTCCGGAGTAGATACTCGTAGGATCGAATAGGAGAAGTAAATGGAGGATAGCGACAGCGAAAAAGCCAGGCCGCACGCCCTGCCGCCAATATCAAAGGCCAGGGGTATCGATAGGATGATCGAGGTCAGGAACACCACAGAGGAGAATATTCGCAAGATCCACATCAGCGCAGAGAGCGCCGAGGGCGCCTTGTCGCGGACACGGCGAGGTCAGGCCGGGTCTTAGCCTTTCATAGAACGCCGAAATAGCGATGTGGCAGTTCTGCCTTCGTCTCGTACGAACAGGGGGATCTTTCAAAGGTAGGGACTGACGGGCCAGGGAAGCTACAGCGTTGCGAGCTTGCGAGGTTCAGTTGTCTGTGTATTGATTTGCCCTGACATACAATGTTCTGGCATAGAATGACGTCAATGAGGGTAGTTGACCCGATTATGACTGTATGGGATTGATCTGCCTGGTTTCTGTTCGAAGATCATTGATTAAGATTAGATATCGAGCTTTTGGTCTCGTGCCTTGTAATGAGCCTCACGAAAGGATCTGGGGCTTCCAGATGTGTTTAAACAACGACGAAGGGAGTGGGTTTGCTTGAAGACACTGATTACTTTGGAAGACTGCGTTTATTAGATGTCTCCTTAATGACGCATTATTGAGTACCAGGTTTCAATACTACTGAAGCAGGAAAACATCCTGACATGAATGAGAGCTTGACAGGCTGTCACGTGTCAATCATTTCGATACGGTATATTTTTGTTATTGCTACGTCTCTACTAGTCGGATCTGGACTAGCTTCTCTTCGATTATCGATCCCTCCAGATGTTCCCGTACATACAACCGTACTGCGTGCGGTAGTCTCCATGCCTGATCATTCAACCCTTCGTTCCTGAGTACAGTCGAATGTTCTTCGTTCATCTCTAGCTATTCTACTGGTCTTACATTGGAAAGTCTCTTCGACGATTTCGGCAAAGTGAATGCTTTTTGAACATCTATGAGCGGCGATTTTTTCAACAGTCGTCTTCCCACGAGAGAGTTACATATTAATGATAGCAGATGAGCCAGTCGTTCGAACGACAGTTGTTTAGGGTTTTCACGAAACCCAAATCTGCTTAGAAGTACTATAGTGATCAGCAGTCAAGCGATTGTAGGAAATGTAATTCTTATCGGAAGAAAAATTGTTACAAACATAGATTGTAGGACATAGTACTGATTCAGCCTGCCGACTAAGAGTCCGTCCATACCCTCAACCTTGGAAACCATTCGGGATGACCTGGTATACGCCTTTGCGAAGTCTCTCCGCGAACCATCTTATGTTATTGACTTGCAAATATTGCCGAGGGGACAAGCGTGGGAGACTCCAGCTCCGACGCCAGGTGTGGTATCTGCATAGAGTGGTGTATTGACCGACTCGAGGGTGTCAAATAGCCAGTCCAAGACTTTTCATATTCCAGTCGATCAGCGCTGTATATAGTAGGCAGATCACTGCAAATGCTGCTACCGTTATATATAACGCCGCTGTCGCCCATACCGGGATTGGTCTGGTGGCTTTGGTTGTTGTTGTAGCTTCATATCCCAGGCTTGCCTACGCCAGCAGGTTAGGTGCCCGACTGGTTAATCTCCTGCACAAGTTAACTTTTTTTCATTGTAAGCGTCATGACCGATATTCAGGTGTAATCGGAAATAGAAGACAGGAGTACGATGGAGCCTTCAAAGTACTTAATCGAGCAAGACTAGACTCCCACAGAAATTTACTAGTACTTGACGACTTGTGGACCCCATAATCAAAAACATCTTTCGCACTGGAATCACAGACTAGCAGCGGTAATGTCAAATGACGTCTAACAGAACACCCTCACAGCGAAATCGCAAAGGCTGATGGATTCCAGCCCAAGATCGGCCTTGCTGCCTAGTATGCTTCTCCAGTCTTTCATCACAATGCTCCTGCTCCCCAGGGTGATATAGAGACTTCCAGTAATCATCGGCTACTACGAAGCGTGCCTCTCCCTCCAGACGCACCCGAAGCATACGCGCAAATCTCCTTCTTCCGCAACAACGAAGTCAACAAAGCTAAACGCTCCAAAGCGGAAATTGAAGAGGACGAACAAAAGGCCGATGCACTGACCGACGAGCAGAAGGTGTTTGTTGAGAGGAACTTGTCGTTTGTTGTAGCCCGCGAAACGCAACACCTCACTAAAGATGAGTGTAGCTTCGTGAAAGGGAATGCCACGGCTGAAGAGAAGTGGTGGGCGAGACAGAACCCACCGGGTGTGCCGCCGATATTGGAATTAAGGAAGAGGTTTATGGGGAAGAGATTGGTTGGTGAAGAAGAACATGGAGATGAGACCGTAAGATGGCCGCTTGTTGATGCTGTGTCTTTTTTGTCAACTAAAACGACCCCATGGATTGACTTCTCTCACGACGAAAATGAGGCTAGCCTTGTCGCTAACGGGGATCTCATAGACTTTCAAACGCTCGGAGCTTCCAGCTCACCATCGTCGGGGGCCAGGCGCGATAAATGCCATGTGGATTGCAAAGAGGCCAAAGCACCCGACGACAGGTGAATTGGCTCAATCATGCTGACTTTGTATGTTGATACCCAGGCTTAATGTCGAGCTGAGCAATGATGGTCTAGTTAGTAACGTATACGATGGTTAGACGAGTACATCCGTACCTTCGGGAGTTCTATCAATTCCATTCTGGAGAGTCCAGTTTCTCAACGTCCAAGATAAATGCCCACGCCGATCGTGCGCGCCTACAATGAACCCTCGGAAGGTCTTATTTCTGCGTCCGTGCTGGGTGTACACTGCAAACTCCCCTTTCTATCCTTAACATCTAGCTCATGACCAGCAGCGACGATGATGTCTCTTGATGAATGCCTTTTCATTCGATTCTTTACGCTTCAACTCGTGAGACTTGAAATATCGATCAGCATTGTTGTAGACGTTTGACAGAAGTAAAGACATCACCACGCTGAAAACATTGATGAACCATCGTATGGTAGCGTTGTAAATTGACAATTGTCCTAGCTTATGATCACGTGAGGCCCTTTAGGGTTGATGGCGGTTCGATGCCTGGATCTGGATGCCATGGATGATGGACCTTTGCTTTCCACGGACCACAGGTGAGTGGTGACTGGTGACTGGATGCGACAAGACCAACACCGCCATCGTATCATACCCAATCATCATCAATGTCTAGGCACTTAGGCAACCCAGCGATAATCTCCTCTCTCCTCATCAGTCTTCTATAGGATAAGGATAAGGCGTGCAGTTACTGCTGCGCCTTCCCCTGCATTTTACATCGAGGTCTACTATACAACCAGTACGGAGGTACTACTGACTGTCAGGCCTCCCCACAGATCAATACCTTTACTTCAGGCTTCCCACTAACTAGATTGAATCTCATAAGCTGCCGATGCTGCGGCGGGTCCATAGCGTCGACTTTCCTCAGCAACAACAAGGGCTTACTCCCGACGTGAATTCATGATTATGGCATCGTGAAGCCTTGAGGAGGCTCACAGGTAGCTAATAGTCGTCTACAATGGCTGGAGCTCAACGATAGATCTCTATCCTGCGTATTCCGTACTTTCTCTCATGTTGGAGTTGGACAACTCATTGGTCGTTTCGTGGCGTGAGCGCATCTAACTGCTAATGCTCATGGGACCTCAGCCGCACCGGACAGCTGCCTTAGATGCTGACCTTTTAACCTTCATTATTTACGTTTCATGTTTCCGGTTCTGTTTTCGGCTCGAGGTTCCTGGTATATCCAAGGCCTAGGGCTGTGGGCTATGCTTGCCTCGATGTCAGGCCCGCAAGGCCATTTTAGTATGGCAGTAATTCATCTCCGCTGTCGTCCGCCCAGTCCTCACCAGTCTATATAAGAATCATCTGTTCCCTCTCGTTCTGAAGTCTCCATCAAGCAGATAATTAGCATTTCCAGATTCCCATCTTTCGAGCTCCTTCGTTCCTCCTTGCATCTATCACGGTCTTTATAAAGCTTCAATAATTCCAACTCTAGTCCAACATACCAACAACTAGGCTATCTTCATCAGGATCAACAAGCACCACCCTCAATATGCAGAACAAGCTCATCTTCGGCGCAGCCCTATTCTCTGCTGTTGCCTTTGCTCAGGTTTGTCTAACATAGGCTACCCAACCTAGTCCTTACCTCATCGGTACGCTAACCTTGATCTAGGACAAGCAGTCATCTCTGGAAAAGTCGTTCAATGACTTCCTTTCCTCCGTCGACAACTCGCCTCAAGTCAGCACTGCGATTTCCGTTTTCATTACCGCCCTTCCAAGCACAGTCGTGGCCGGCATCACGAGCAACCCTGCATCCTTCTACGAGCTGCTTGCTACCGCGACCACTCTACCAACAGACCTCTCCAATGCCATCAATGCTATTCCAACACCTGCCGCGTCCTACCTCCAGAGCGCCGTATCCAAGGGCGCCGACATCGTCTCATCGGAGCTGAACATCTACGCCAGCTCCGTCATCAACGATGCTAAGTGGACATCGGCACTTAACGCAATCGACTCTGCCGTCCCGTCGTCTGTCCAATCGCTCATCGCCAATGACCCTTCATATGCTATGTCCATTATTACCGCAACCTCGCTTCCTTCATGGACCTCCGCTATTCCTTCCGATGCGGTCAACTACCTCAATAGCATTGATAACGATGCTGCCAGCATTTTCAGTGCGAACACCGCCGGCCCCAGTGCCCCATATACTACTCCTGCCATCACTAGCAAGCCATCTAGCGGCTTTGCCAAAGCGACTTCAGGTGTTACTAAGCCATCTGGTGGCGCTGCCAACACGACTGTCGCCTCCTTCAAGGGCGCTGCATCTTCGATGAAGGCTGGTGGTCTTGGAGCTGGTGCAGTCTTCGCTGCCATTGCTATGTGGTTCCACGTGTAGATGGAGAAGCTTCGGGCTGAGTGAGCAGAAGTGAATGGTGGTTGTTCTAGAATAGCAAGGTGTCGAGCTGCATTTACAAATCGGTCTGGGATTGAAGTGGTGTATATCATCAATAATCTAGTTGTTTGCCTCACGGCTGTCCACTCCTTTCATACAAAGGTCAATGCAATTGCTTGAACCTTGGTGAATTTTTGACCTCACCCCCTTTTTGTTCTTCTACCAAACACTACCATCAGAGCAAATCTCCGAAGCCTTTTTCCGAGTCTTTCTTGATCAAATCCACCATCCCCTTAATTGATGTTAGCATTTTGAATTAAGAGCAACACCCACCAACCTAGGGCAAACTTCATGCAGGTATTGGTTTACCTACCTTAGGCATGACAGGCAACCCATCTTCACCTCTCACATATCGAAATGGCATCTCCGTGCTCTCATGTTCATCGATTCGAAGCTCTGGGTGATCAACGTAAGGAACATCTTCCAGCCGCCCTACAAGACTAATCAACCTTCCTTCAAATATTCTCAACTTGGCAATAACCTGGGAGAAGTGAACCTTTCTGTTGGACTACCATCCGAGTCACGCGAACCGCTGTATCCGTCGTCATCTGGACCGGCCCCAGCCTTCTCCCAGTGAACCCTTTCTTTCGCAACTCGGAAGTTCTATCTGTCCTACATTACGCCTGCGCATCTACCGACAAATCAGTGAAGCACTTACCACGTGGAGGATCATCTCCTAGTCTTCGACGTCAACTCAGCTATCCAGACATGAAACTTTGGAAACACATCGAAATCTCTGACCTAGTATGCCACCAAAAAGAAAAACATCAAACCGATCCCCATCTCTGGGACTGAGCTCTTCCGTCGCCGATGGGTCAAGAAGGCATACGCGGCTTTTATCGTTCGAAAACATTTCCTCCACGCCTTGATGCGTGACTTCTAGTCCTGTCACGTCTCGCAGTTCCGACGGTAATCTTAGAGAAGCTGGGACTGATGATAGGCAGAACGCAGCTTCGGCGTCTGAAGATTCTTGCGCGATTGCGAGATACTCGAGGGTGGACCAAGGGCCTAGTTCGGGGTCGAGATGCTCAACAATGTAGGTTTTACGTGCGCTTGAAGATGTAACTGCCATGCTTTATGTTTTTGGGGGGTGGTTTGGGGAAGTAGGAGAATCTCAAAGAAACCAGGTTGTGTGATTAAAACGCAAATTACAGCACCTTCACGGAAAGTCTCCTGTCAATTGTGATACTTCAGAAGCGCATCTGTCAAACCATCGTCGCTAACTATTATTAGTGCGTCCCTGTTAAGCGAGTGTCCTAAATCGTTTTTGAAAGACTAAGTTACCTACCTCAATATTCCGTACTCCTTCTGAATAATGAACATACTTTACAGACTCTCATTTGCACTTTCACCTGCACTCTCACTTACTCTCACTTCCACTCTCACATTGACATAATCATTCGGTCGTAACTACTGAATATCACCAGCACTACATAGCATTTCAGACTATCGCAACCTTAATAGCTCACGTCCTTTGTACCTTAGTGAGTATGAGCGTACTTTCACTTTGACGTCCTATCTTCGCTTTACACATTAAACAGGCAGACCCGGCTGACCTTCATCACTGCTGGCCAGTTCGTTATTCGGCTTCTTTGAGTTATCTCACGCCGTCAATTCGGCTTCTGTCACAGCGAGAAAGTCCGCTTAAGCCAAGTATGAAGACCATTGAGATTCGTCTGGATAGCCTCAATGTCGGTCCCACCATTTGACAAAAGACTCACTCTCCCCTGTTGAGCACGGGGTGAAAGTTGTCAGAAAGTGTTGTTGAGGAACGAGGGCAGCACTCTCTGATAAGGCTGGTTTCTAAGTATGGCGGCACGGGCAGCTATAGCCGAGTGTATTCTACAGGCACGGACCACCGAAAGGGCGAAGCGCCCTTTTGACGTGTGACGTACCGCATGGTTTCCAGATATAAGACTGCCATCTTGTACAAGGGGCTGTTATATTTCGTGATACTGTATGCCGAGATATCCTCTACTTTAGCCTATCCATGTCTTATAAGGTATTCAAGGTATTCAAGGTATTCCGTAAGGTAGGTGAAGTTTGAAACACGGGGGAATGACAGTAGAACACGGATAAGTATCAAACAGCTCCAAAATGAGCTGAATTTCCACCTAATCTGCTGATTATTGAGCCTTTGGACTGAGCCCAATCTACTACATACAACTGTGTGGTTTTTCACATTGTTTTCAAGTGTATTGTGGGGCCAAAAAACCATACCGTACATAGATCAATGACCCCCCCTTGTGTATGAGAATGACCCCATTAGAACCGTATCTTATACCTAGTTAAGCCATATCTTCTTATTTTCCTTACGGTACTCACTACTCTCAGTCTTTAGATTGTGACACGGCGGGAGCGCTAAGTTCAGTTGCCGATCTCTCGATCTCCCCTCTCGTCTACCTTCTGAAGAAACATTTTCCCTTCATCCACCAGTCGCCCTTCACCGGATACACGAACTATATACGCTGTACGGTATTATAAATACAGGAGGAAAGAAAGGTGGATTGCAGCAGGTTGCAGATTCCCTTCAATCTTCGTTTCAAAGCCACCTACCCATTCATCCTTTGTCACAGCTGTGAGTCCTCACCTATTGTAGCCAGCCCTTGTTCACTCTGGACCCAACTTCTGCTCTCGCCGTTCAATGGACTGGAACCTCTACATTGGCTGAAGTTGGCAGTAACAGAACGACAACTCCATTCACACCCAACACTCAACACTCTGCTCTCCACGAAGCTTGACTCAGACCTCAACATTTACCTGTTACTTTTCTTATAAAGTGCCTCGACAATCAAACTTCCTCAAACGCGTTGTCGATATCAGAACAAAAGGAGAGTCGGTTACGCCTGAGCGAAGGCTATTAAATACCTGTCAACCTCGAATGACCCGAGTCATTTCATACTCTCCGGGAGCTTGAAAAAACCCATCGGTTTTCTTCTTTACGTTACACCCACGGTTTTCTCAACCGGACATACCTCCGCGCACTCAATACCAAAACTCAACCCTCCACGTCTTTTCCTACCTCAACCACCTTCAACATGAACCCGCACCAGAAGAACAAGGTGGATGTTAGTGTGAGTCATACGTTATCGAAAAGCCACTGGCACGATTTTTGGAAATGAACATCTCTAATAACCTCCGGAATTAGTCCCTTAATGAGGAGGAGCAGAAGCTCTTCCGTCTCTACGGTAAGCTGCCCAACAAGAAGGATCTGCTCCAGAACAAGCTCAAGGTCAGTCCGTCCCTGGTATCTCACATGACCGTACCTAAGACACATGTACGCTGAAGCCATATTACCACCAGGAACGCAAGTACTTTGACTCTGGCGATTACGCTCTTTCCAAGGCTGGCAAGGCATCCGAAGGCGGAGTGACGACGATTGGATCTCAGCACCCGCTCCCTGAGAACATTCCGCACTTGACCTCGCCGCTTCCGACGAATGGAACCAACGGTAACGGGCATGGCAGTGGAGGCCCGATACCAGGTGGACAAAGTGGCAGTCCTGTCAAAGAAGCTAGCTTTTTGCACCGAGAGACTAGCGTTGATGATCAACCATTGAGCCCGAAGAGAACCGTTATTGAAGACAGCATCAGTCCTCCTCCTGCAAAGGAGGGTGTACCCGTCAGATGGCAGACATGACTTGGACACTGGTTTTGGAACGGCAGACGCCTATCTGAAATATGGCGCTTGATGTGCTTCACTGGCTACCGATTGAGGAGGTCTTTATGGTACGATTGTCTTAACAAGAGCAAAGTTGAAGGAAATGGCGTGTATGGAGTTTTGGCGCCAAGCGAGGACATAAGGAAGCTAGGTACGGTTCGGTATGGATCAATAGGCAATATGCTCTAGCTCGGACGCTTGTTTATATCCTAATGCCGTGCAATACGATGACCTCAAAGACCAAAGTTCACATTTCTATTCCCTTCTTCGCCATCTCCATGGCTCCCTCTCTCGTCTTGTTTCCTCCAATGAAGCCACTGGCATGCACAAACACACATCCCTTGATCCCCGTAACCCCATCTAGTTCCTCATCCCGAACCCCTCTCCACGCTTCCGGCAACGCCTTCCTACTCTCAAAACTATCCTTACTCACACTCACAGCCTGAATCCTCCACTTGCTTCCATCATACGGTCCCTCGGGATAGAGCACATAGACCACCTTCTCTTCTCCCGGATTTTCATCCTCCAATGCATACAAATGATCCTTCCACGGTACCCCCTTGTCGAATATCAACACTCTGCCCTTCCCATCAAACTTCCTCCTTTGCCCATACACTTCATACACCTCTTTCCTCGCCGGCAACCAGCTTCTTGAGAAATAGTCCAGCCGCCTTGAAAATGTCGTCCCCATCAACTTCGTCGCGTCCACAAACCGCTCATCCTCCTCTTGCTGCAGCTGCTCAACGCTCTTGCCCGCATCATCCTCCCAGTGGTCATTCAAATCTCCCACCAGGCTCCCCAGATTTATGCCACCATCATAGAACCTCTTCCGCACCCCTTTAACCTCCGCAGGATCATACACGCTAATTCCATTATCGTGCGCATCCAACGCCTCCACAAATTCAGCATACACCTTTTCCCATAGCACCTTCACCTCTTCGCTCCGCTCATCCAGCCCCGTCCTCCATGCAATTATCGCCTTCCCAAAATGCAGATATACCAGGCCCGCGGAACTCAGTTTCGTGTTTCGAGAAGGGAAGGTGGTGGTGAAGGTGCGCTGATGGTGGTCATAGCGGTTTGCTGAGGGGGAGTATTCGCCGCCAACGTCGACGACGGTATGGCAGTTCGATAGGAGGGAGGGGTCACGGGTGCGGACGAGACTACTAGGATCGTAGGTTGGGAGAGTGCGAAGGAGGTAGATTGCTAGGGCTTCATCGGCGTGGAAGTGGCCGCTGTGGAACGGGGATTAATGGGAGACTTGGAAAAGCGAAGGGGGAGGGGAGGAGCTTTACTTATGGGTTCCGATCAAGGGCGGAGAGGTTTTGAGGCGTTTGGCAGCAGTTTCGGACATCTTGACAAGGTTTCGGAGCATGGATAAAGTATGTAGCTCGAGGGGGGGGGGGGGGGTTCCGATTGTCGCGCAAAATAAAGAACACTGGATGGGGCTAGCGTCGCCGTAGGGGGCAGGGCACGGTGCGCCTTGCAGGCATGCAGGACATGATTGTAACTCTCTAGACACAGTCGCATTCGTTAATCCTTCTCACTACGCAAAATCGTAATTCGAGTCCCCCTTTGAACTATAAGAAGGATTCCACTCACAGCATTAGGAGTGTGCTCACGCTCTGAAGATCCCCGAGCTCTACCCGGAGCCTGCAGCTCATCCTACAATCTTCTGACAGTCGCTCTCTTCTTGACCGAATGAAGACATATCCAAGGTAGCAAAGGGCGTACCGTCCTCCTGGATCACTGAAAGAGTTATAACAGTCTTACGTGAGGCTTTAAAGCGGGTCGTTAAAAGCTCTTCCGAATGCGTCTCTTTAACGGATTGCTCGGGCGGCGGATGACTGGAACCAGTCTGCTAAGGACTCCGTTATGGCTGGGCATACTATTGCTCTGGCCCACAGCCTCGATAGCAGATAAGACAGCGGCCGACTACTATGTCGAATCTCTGCCTGGACAGCCAGAGGGTCCACTGCTTACGATGCACGCTGGGTAAGCCAAAGTGAATATGCCTCCGGGTTTTGCATGAGCTAACCAGGAGGAAAGCCATATCGAGGTAAACCATGAGCATAACGGCAACATGTTCTTCTGGCACTTTCAGAACCGCCATATCGCCAATCGAAAACGAACCGTAATCTGGCTGAATGGTGGGCCCGGCTGCAGCTCGATGGACGGAGCTTTGATGGAAATAGGTCCTTATCGACTAAAAGATGAGGAACATTTGGAGTACAAGGATGGCTCCTGGGACGAGTTCGCAAACGTCCTCTTCGTCGACAACCCAGTGGGAACGGGCTTTAGTTATGTCAATACGGACAATTATGTGCATGAACTCAAAGATATGGCTGATCAGATGGTGATCTTCTTGGAAAAGTTCTTTGCGCTGTTTCCAGAGTATGAGGCCAGCGATGTGGGTTATAAGAGGTGTAGGTAAATGCCACATCTGCTAATTCGTGCATAGATCTACATCGCTGGTGAATCTTACGCTGGACAGCATATCCCATATATAGCACAAGCTATCATCGACCGGAATTCTTCACCGATCAAGCACAAGTGGAACCTATCCGGGCTATTGATCGGCAATGGCTGGATATCACCAACCGAACAGTATCACGCCTACCTAGACATGGCCTACAAGTCTGGCATTGTCCAAGGCGGCTCTGATACCGCCAGGGAGCTCGAGGCATTCGAGGCCGATTGCACCAATGAGCTCAACAAACCCGGAGCAATTGACCACGTTGACATCTCACTTTGTGAGAACATCTTGGTCCAATTCCTTCGCTTAACCCAGAAGGACGGCCGTTGCGTCAACATGTACGACGTTCGCCTCGACGACACCTACCCAGACTGCGGCATGAATTGGCCTCCAGACCTAACGAGCGTAACCCCCTATCTCCGCCGCCCGGACGTCGTCAAAGCCCTCAATGTCAACACCGACAAGAAAACCGGCTGGACTGAATGCGCCGGAGCTGTAACCGGGCAGTTCAAAGCCGCTAAGTCTAAACCCTCTATCACGATGCTCCCAGGCCTTCTAGAACATGTCCCCGTCGTGCTGTTTTCTGGCGACCAAGACCTCATATGCAACCACCTCGGTACAGAACAGCTCATTCACAATATGGAATGGAATGGCGGCAAAGGATTTGAGATTTCCCCCGGCACGCTGGCTCCCCGGAGAGACTGGACCTTTGAGGGGGAGCCAGCGGGCATATACCAGGAAGCGCGAAATCTGACTTACGTTCTCTTTTACAATTCCTCGCACATGGTTCCCTTTGACTATCCACGGCGCTCGCGAGACATGCTTGACCGCTTCATGAACGTCGATATCGCCAGCATCGGCGGCACGCCCGCGGATTCGCGCATCGACGGCGAAAAGGGCGTGGAAACGAGTGTGGGCGGACATCCCAACAGCACAGCGGCCGAGCAGGCGGAGAAAGACAAGCTGGAAGAAGCGCGGTGGGCCGCCTACTACAAATCCGGTGAAGTCGCCCTCATCGTCGTCATTATCCTCGCCAGCGCCTTTGGCTGGTACGTCTGGCGCGACCGCCGCCGCCGCGCAGGCTACCACGGCCTTTTTGGCGGCTCTGACAGCCAACTCCTCCCCAGTGGCATGGGGCTAGGTGGGCATAGCAGAAGCGGCAGGAACGGGAGGGATGTCGAGGCGGCGGATTTTGACGAGAGCGAGCTGGATGATCTGCATGTTGTGGAGCCGAGGGAGGAGGGGGAAGGGGCGGCGGAAGAGAGATATAGTCTTGGTGGGGACAGTGACGAAGATGATGAGAAGGTTAACGGGCATGCTAACCGGAGGGTCAGATAGAGAGAGGGGGGGAGGGGGTCAAAAACATTGCGTGGCCATGGAAATGGAAATGGAGGCGTTTATATCTATGCATGAGGTTGTACCAGCGAGCGCCATGGATGTGTCTTTGGGTGCAGCTAAAATAGCTATTGCTCAAAAGAAAGTTCCATCTACGTGCATGAGAAGTGGCAGAATCTTTCACATTACCAAAGCGGCCCAAGCATCCTCGCACTTGATGAAGAGATAGATTTTTGGGGGGGGGAATCTTGTAGATGGACTTTGGGAATTGCAGACAGCGCTGGCATTGGACCAATACCACAGCCTTCGAGATATTCTGCACCGGCGTTAAGCCGCTTCCTCGAACTACGCTGCAATTCTGATGTAGATTTCTTCTACTCGACTATGGAAATGATGTCCCTTGGCTTTTACATCCGCAGTGCCTTCCTAGCAACGTACTACTTCCTCATGAAAGACGCCTCACCTAACGCCTTGCCATGGTATCTACCTAAAACTTCCTAGCTTCTTTCGTCTTCCTTCCAACTTTCTTAACATCCTCTTCCTCCAAATCACCTCTTTGTCACCTTCGGCCTCGGCTTGCACTCATCCTGCTGCACCGCATGCAACATAACCTTGTTCTCCATCTGCGGCGTATGCGCCGAGTACCCCTTGCTCCAATCATAACTCACCGCATACGCAAAAATATTCCCCGTCCGGTTAAACCCCGTGCTCGAAATCGTCCCCCCGGTCTCCGGATACCCTTTTAATCTGTGCTTGGCGTCCTTGTCCCAGAAGTGGAAGGTGCCGTCCGAGCCGGCGGTGCTAAAAGTGCCGTGCACAGGGTGGAAGCTGATGGCGTTGACGGAGTAGACGTTGGAGACGTCGCGCTGCGTTGGGGGGGTTTGACGGTGGCATTTGAAGCTGAAATTGGCGGAAGAGTCTTTCTCTTCGACGTATTGGATGGCGCAGCGGCCCTCGATGCTGCCGACTGCGAAGCCGGAGGCGTCACTGAAGCAGGAGACGACGCGGGTTTGCCATTTTAGCGGGGATTGCATTGTTTTGTAGATTTCTGTGGGTTTCTCCAGGTTTACGATGTTAATGTAGCGGTCTGCGGTGGCAATGACGAGTAATTGGTTCTTCACGTCCATGCTGTATACGCGTTCTTGGCAGTTCAGCGAGGCGACTGGGGTCGATTGTCGCAAGTCCCAGTACTTGACTGTTTTGTCCCAGGACCCAGTCACAAGGACGGGGGTAGCTTGCCCGGGGACATCGACGAAACGGGCACAGCGGATCGGCTGATCATGGGCGGCGACTTGAACGGCTGCTGCGCCAGGAGTTCCGAGATCGAGGAGACGGGCAGCTTTGTCGGCACCAGCGCCGACGACCTTGGTGCCGTCCTGTAGGCTGATTAGCAACGACAGCTTTGGTTATGGGTGGAGGACAGCTGCCTTTGACCAGCAGCAGCTTAAGACTGGTTGTTCGTGCTCAAAGAGAGTCTTTCCTTCGCTGCCTCCTTGGGCGTTGATCTCGTATATGCGGACCTTTTTGTCCCAGGAAGCCACTGCTAGATGTTCTGATACTGGGGAGAACGAAAGATCTGAGATGCCATCATCTGGCGGTGAGGCGAGGGGAACATCCTTAGAAATGTCACCGTTGGTATTGTTTGCGGAAGCTGCAGTGGAGGTGTTGCTGCCAAAGAGAGACATTGTGCAGACTGTGAAGGAGACGAGACGAAAGGCTGACTGAGGTAAAAGAAGAGGATCTCAATCCGACGGGATGAGAGACAACAGCATCGTCTTGAACCACCGCCAGTTTTCGCAGTCAACTTCAGGCGTCAAAGCTTCAACACGCGCCTGAAGCTCGACTATCCCGCATTAGTCGTAGTACCACTCAACCTCGCTAAGCCCTACCGTACTGAGCGTACTAAAGTTAAAAGATTTCTTCCAGCTTCGCTTCCCTTTTTCTTCACTCCCCGCTCAAAGAATCGCAATCAAAGCTTACAAACAGATCTTCTCTATGTGGGGAAGCATCACTCCGTACAAACTGCTTTGGGAGAAAGTCCCCGGACATCTCTTCGTCAGAAGAGAACGCGGAAACGCGCCGCCATAAAAGCAACCTTCGCGGCTTACCCCAATTCCCACCCCCCTCACCCTCTTAACCCCCTTCCCTGGCCGTTCGCACTCCCTCAGTCTCTCTGCCTTGAGACTCATCGGCTGGGTCTGCTCGAAGACCGCATGGACGATGATATGAGTCCGCGCTTTGGGCTTTTGGCTTGCTTTTGAGGACTAGGTGGGGCTGTTGGGGAGGAGGTCAGGGTTGTGGCTTTCCGGTTTGAGGAGAGGGAACCAGGTGGGTTTGAGGAAATTTTCGTCGAGATGGATAGATATGCGATTGCCTTTTTCGTCTTCCCTGCTCCTTGGAGTGGGAAGGAACGAAGTGGGTAACTCGATGGGGCTTATTCTTGAGGCGAGGAGTCCCCTTCTTTTTCAATTTCAAAGAGTCCGTCCTCGGGTCTTCTCTTGGCTTGGCTCTGTACTGTCTTCCAAACGCAAATGGAGCCAGCGAAAGGAGATGGTGAGGAATGCTTGGTCGGACAAGCCGGGTTCTCAAAGGCTGTTCAGGTGATGATATAACAATCATAGAGTCAAGCACTTAGGCGCTCCGCAAACCCTACGTGGTGTCGGAGCGCCGCTGAAGACCACGATATGCGTTATGGTATCTGATGAACATTGGAGACAAATTAGGAGCCAGCGTCGAGGATTTGCGTGGCTCATCAGACCCAATCTACTATGGTCTTGTAGCACTCTGTGCTTGCCAAGTGCTAGATATTGCATACCCCAAGGACCCTATTCAAACACTCCCAAGTCCCAATTCGCGACCTGTGTGAGGCCAGGTGTGTTTCCCCTCGGGCCCTTGGCGGGATTTATCTCACCAAGATCAAGCGAAACGATGTGTGACGCGGGGATTTATCTAGCTATCTATTGTGCTTCGTTCTTACAACCTATATGCTTTTAGCCCATACGGTGCCTCCCAGCAAACTGATGTGTCTACCTGCTTTCCTATACTTCCCCGGCTGTTCTGGGTAGACCCTCTCCATGCCGATCTACTGAATCTTCAAGTCTTTGACCTCCAACGGATGCTTACGTCTCTAAGCCTCTCCACGTCCCTTCTTTGCCAGAAGGTTTAGTGCACTCCCTGCCAGAATGAATCCCGCCTGATCCTTACTAATCGTATGCCTACACCGCACCAGCACCTCCCCTCCACCCCTGTTTTCCACCTTCAGCCTCACCACGCCCTTCCCACCAGCCTTCAACATCTCCCATAACCCCACCGTACTCACCACATCCCCCGCCCCGATGCTGTCATAGTCCTCCGAATTTCCAAACGTAAGGGGGACGATTCCTTGTTTCTTGAGATTCGTCTCGTGGATTCTCGCAAAAGATTTCGCAAGCACGACCCTACAGCCAAGATACCGGGGTTGAAGCGCAGCATGTTCGCGGGCGCTGCCTTCGCCATAATTGGACTCGGCAACGACAAGCCATCCTTGTCCCTGGGACCTCCATTTTGCTGCTAACTCCGGGATCCCGGTTTTTGGCGTGCCGGGTTCGAAGTGATCATAAGCTACATTGGTCTCGCCTGTCTCGGCGTTGACGGCGCCGATGAGAGTATTAGCGCTAATGTTGGGAAGGTGGCCTTTGTATTTTAACCACGGGCCGGCCGCGGAGATGGTATCGGTCGTACATTGACCGCGAATTTTGTAGAGGACACGGAGGCCCACTAGGTCGCCTTCGGGAAAAGGGACAAATGGCTCGAGGACCGCGAGGCGATCGGAGGTTGGCGATATGATAATGGGGGTTGAAGGGGATGAGACACCGGGTGTGGGTTCGAGAGAGGGGGAGCCTTGAGCGAATCCGGAGGATGGAAGCTCAGAGCCCTGGGGAGGAGAGAAACGAAAAGGGGTGCCAGAGGGGGTGGTTAGAGTGTCCGTCATGGGGTTGAAAGTTGTTGAGCCGGCATAGGACATAGCCGTGACAATTTCGGGAGAGGCAAGGAAGTTCATGGTGGCGGGATTACCGTCATTACGGCCTCTGAAATTGCGATTGTAGGAAGTGAAAATAGCATTGGATCCGCCACGCGAGACGCCGTCGGTACGCTTCCACTGGCCTATACAGGGGCCGCAAGCGTTGGCTAGGACAGTGCCCCCAGCGGAGGAGAAGGTTTCGAGGGTCGAGTCGCGCGAAAGGGTAGCGCGGATTTGCTCGCTTCCGGGGGTAATGAAGAAGTCGGATTTTGGAGTGAGGCCAGCGGCTGATGCTTGCTTGACAAGATCTTCGGCTCGGGTCATGTCTTGGTAGGAGCTATTCGTGCAGCTGCCAATAAGACCAGCACCGAAATTTTCGGGCCAATTGTTAACTCTGACTGCGTCCTTGAATGTTGAAAGGGGTGTCGAGAGATCCGGCGTAAAGGGGCCATTGATATGGGGCTCGAGCGTCGAGAGATTTATAGTGACGATATCGTCGTAAGATGCGCCTTCATCGGCGAGAAGAAGCCTAGAAGACTCAGCAGAAGAAACTATGTCCAAAGCAGCATTCGCCACAGGGCCTCTATGTGTCGACTCCAGATACGCGATCATGCTCCGTGTGAAAGGGAATATTGATGTTGTGGCACCTACTTCCGCACCCATATTGCATATCGTAGCCATACCCGTACAGCTGATGGTTCTGACTGCATCGCCAAAGTATTCGAGAACAAATCCAGTACCACCTCGTACAGTCAGAATTCCTGCAAGCTTCATGATTACGTCTTTCGGGGTGGCCCAGCCGCTCAATTGGCCCTCGAGCTTCACACCGAGGATCCTTGGGGCCTTCAGTTCCCACGGAGCGTCGACCATGGCGTCAACAGCATCTGCACCGCCGACGCCAATGGCAATTGCACCCAGGCCACCAGCGTTCGGCGTATGGCTATCTGTTCCAAGCATCATCAAGCCGGGAGCGGCATAATTCTCTAACACGGTCTGGTGGATGATGCCAGCACCTGGTGGCCAGAACTCAATCCCATATTTCTTCGCCGCCGACTCTAAGAAGTCGAACACTTCTTGGTTTCCGGTAATTGATGCGGGTAGATCAACGTCCGCTCCTCTTTCTCCAACAATCATGTGATCACAATGGATGCTTGCTGGAACCGCTGTAGATGGCAACCCACAGGACATAAATTGTAGCAGGGCCATTTGTGCAGACGCATCTTGCATAGCCACTCTATCTGGCTTGAGTTTGAGAGTGGCATTGCCCCTGATCTGAGCGCCATTTTGCGTGTTCGATAGTAAGGATTCTTCAGGGTTTTCCAGATGCGAGTAAAGGATCTTCTCAGCAAGAGTCAATTTTCGACTTGTGCCCAGAACTTTCCGGACGTCTCGGAGCCTAGCTAGAATCTTGGAGTATGGTGGTGTTCGTGAACCGACGTCAGAATTGGTGGGAATCTTTGGTTCTGCCTCAGTAGCAAGGAATCGTCGCTGGAGGGCATGACGATGCGGGGCACTTCTGGCGTTCTAAAGCTATTTAGCAAGATATTATGAGGAGACTGAATTCTAGGGATCTCACAGACTTTCAGCACAGTAGTGGCCTTGAACCGCGCCCTCAACAGTTGCATGATTCAGATTGCGTTCGATCAAAGTTCGGAGAAAAGTCGGCTTTTAGAGGACACAGCTCGCCAAGGCCTGGTGCAAAGACAAAAGACACATCATCGTAGTCCTTTCTCACACTCTGTGTCCAATATGCCCAGAAAGTTTACGGTTTAATCCAGTGTATATTTTTAGAGCAAATAGCCAATGAATCTACTTGTCTCTCTTCCTAAAGATCAGAACTAAATTTTTCAGATCTAGAATTTAATATTTCACCAGAATCTCAAGCCTCCGAGTCAAAGCTTGATTTTTTGGCAACCGACCTCTTGAAATCTCGTAAGTGAGAGGTAGTCAGGGGCAGTATCAGAATCCGTTACCGACTAGGAACTTGAACGCCGGCTGAAAAGACTGCTGGGCGATAGTGCAAATTGATCGAATGTCCCATACTGGCAGGCTGGAAATAGGAGAATTTGGACGACTTTGAAAATAGACTACCAGCCATGGCCGGAGGCGAGCTAGATGCTGTTCCACACTGAGCGTTGATGCAGAAGACATCGTTCTCCGCGCCAGTAATTACGAAGACTGGTCCAGTATAGGCCGATGCTGTTTTCAGACCCGCACCAAGCGAGAAAATTCTCCCAAGACCCAAATCATCCTCGGTAGAATATTGAAATTCAGAAGGAAAAGTCGTTGGTCGAATGAGCTAGGTGGACCATAGAAGTAGCTACGCCGGCCATCCTTGGAAGACATACTCATATAGCCCAGCCGAAGTCCTGCGACTCTTGGGGTGTACTTTGAAGCAGGAAACAACGTAGTCTGGTTGACGCTGGCTGCAGTAGGAGCTACACTATTTCCGAAGCCAGTAAGTATAATGGCTGCGAAGTCGCTTGGACAATCGGCCGCCATATAACCTCCGAGGATAGAACCATGCGAATGACCAACGAAGATGACCTTTGAGAGTGCTTTTCCTGCGATCCCACCCCTGAGTTTAGCGCCAGCACTAGCTGATGAAGGACAGCTTCTTCCAGAAAGATCTGCAATTGGGTTATGAGATATGGGTGCGTGGAGTTGCCGTCTCCGAGGCGATCGATCGACAGTGTGGGAAAGCCTTGCGCGGATGCAAAGGCAATCCATGAGTATGCATCCCATGATATCCGACAGGATAGCTCAAGCCAGACCAATAGAGTTTGTTATGAGTAACGCCATGCACCAGCACCAACAGTTGGATGGTTTTTGCCCGGCTAGCGATATTGACTTGGGGTGCACAGTATCGGGCACTGAGCTGAAACGTTCCGCGGGTAGATTGGACTGGATAAGGCTCATTAGAACCTATTTGATAGATCAAAGCGTCCACAGCATTGGGATCGCTGTAGTTGAAATTTCCGGGTATAGGGAAGACATTGTTCGAGGCCCCAGCCGTGATGGGGATGACTAGATCAGTGCAGGGTGGATTGGCTTCACAAAGACGTAGAAGGATCTTGATAACAAGAATATGAAGGAGAGAAAAGGTCCCAGGTAAAGGCATTCTGGTTCAGGTTTTTAGAAAAGGAGGTCAGCTTGGTTCGAGCACTTTGGAACTGCAAATCAGCTTGACAGAAGTTTGTGAAATGAACAAGGTTTGCAGGAACTGGGACATTGAGTCCTGCTTCAAAGGGAAAGTAGCGGCACCTTACCATTCCACCCAGGTGAATTTGATAACAAATGATAGTATTATGGGAATAGTGAAGGGCGGTAAGATATGATCTGAGAAGAGATTTCTTATAGATGAATGCATAGACCGTATATTGGCCTTATGTTCCTCTAAGTGGGAATATAACCCGCTATAGTACATTATACGCCGGACGCTTCTAGAAAAGCACGTAGGCGTAAATTCTGTTAAATGATAGAAGAATAGTAATATATAGTAATATATAGTAAGAACCGATAAAGAGTGATGAGGCTGATAAGGGAATAGTGGTAGATACGCGAAGATGATGAGTGTAAGCTACTATACTCCTATTCGTCTCTGAAGTATCTTTGTATAATGGCCCAGTAGTGAATCTCCTTTCTTTCTATAACGCCTCTGAATGAGAAGTCGTTTATGAAGAGATCTGAATGTTACCTTTGATATTCGGCCCTGGATTCCGGGTTGAGAGAGTTCTTCTAATGTATAATAGTTTTGAGTGTCTTAACTTGATGTGTTGTATGACGAATATATGATAGTCGTGTGATGATAGAGCAATTTCGAGCAGAGGGATGGGATTTAGGTGCAGTCATGGAATTTAGAAGCTCAGGTTCCGGTGGACGGTAAAGAATACCTCACATACCTCCTGTATATCACCTAGTAGAAAGCTGGCACGCCGGACAGACATTTGTTCAAGGTCAGGTCACAGTTTGTACCAAATTTAGACTTCAAGAACCCACATCTTAAGCAAGCCGTCGAAACATTCAAGACGAACAAAGCTCATATAGTTCCAGTCATCGATGAGAGGTTACCTATGGTTGAGGCAGTACATTAAGTTACGGTCTAACCTAGAAAGCCATTGGACATGTCACCATGGATACATACAGTACCTATTCGTAGTCCAGCTGATGGGTTTGAATCTGCTATCGACTTGGACGTCGCTCCAGTTTTTGAAGTATATCAGGCAGAGAGTAGCCTTCACTCGGTTACAGGTAAGTTAATAAGCGTCTATGGCGTAGCCAAGAAAAGAAGTAGGTCACACTCGAAAGGATTAATTGGTACTAATAAGACAGCAGGATGGGGATAACAGAAAACGCCATTTGATGCGTCAGAATTTCCACCGCTGACTTCTAACACCAGTCTATAACATTCTGCAGCTGCTCATAGCACAAGCCATCACCCGAGGAAGAGCAAAGAATCGAAACATAGCTTTGCAGTGTCGCCAGACATGCATAAGACTTCTATCAAATCGATGTCTTTGTAGATATTCTATACACAGTTTGCAATATCTATCAGGAACGGACCAGGAATCTACAAAGCCACAGCAAGACCAACGATTGAAATGAGGACGGCCGCGAAAGAGCCAATGTTCTTCGTGGCAGCGCCGGTGAATTTGGGAGGAGTCGTCGATCCTCCGGGGCCTTTGGTCGCAGATGGGAGGATTGGTGAGCCAGTAGCCGCTGGACTGGTCGCGGAGCCGGCGCCTGAACCGGACGGGGAGGTCCCAGTGGGAGCAGCGGTACCAGTTGCAAAGCCAGTGGAGCCAGCGACGCCAGTGGAGCTACAGAGTATCAGTCTAACATTACCTCCAGACGGATGCATCTTCTTATTTCTTACCTAATTGCTGCAGTTTTCGTGCAAGAGCAGACGGTGTCGTAGTAAGTAGATATATAGACGACAGGGTACGGTGCTCCGGTTCCGGAGGCGGAGTCTAAGCCGGAAGCCGATGCCGAAACAGAACCTGACGCAGTGGAGGAGCCAGATGATGAAGCAATTGCTACACAATCACCGGATAAGCCGAGGATCGAGGTGTCTCGGATTATAAGAGAATCATGACTTACAGACGGTCTTGCCAGCGCTCTTGCAGGTGCTTGCGTACGCGTCCAAAGCAGTTTGGGTATTATCACCGCAAATCTTCTTGATAGCTGCTTGTACCTTGGAGGAGTCTGTGCCGCAAAGGGTGGGGAGATCAGCTGGGCTTTGGAAAGTGCTGGAAAATGTGTTAGGAAACCCTTCACAGTTAAGGACAAGACGTTCTTACTTGAGAGCTGCCAAAAGACATGCTGGGGGAGCAGCAACGGCCACCTGAGCAGTCACGGCGAAAAGCGCGAGGAGAACGGTAGACTTGGTGAACATTTTGGAAGTTGAAAAGCGATTGGTAGAGTTGATTATGTTGTGAAGTCCAAAGGCGAGTATGAGCGAGCGTAGTTGGAAAAACGAAACGTGAGCGCGTGGAAAGAGAAACTGTATGCTAAAGAGCGACTGTGGTCAAATAAAGAAATCGTTGAAGTTGTCGAGTGTCAGAAAGAGCGATGAAGAGAAGAAGAGGATTTGCAACAGAGTGGCCCCCTGGAACGTGTCAGGAGAAAGGCGCTAAGGTAAGGTACTGAGGGATCCCTGTCTTGCGTTAATCTAGCGTACCCCCCAAAATAACACACACGTAAAGTCTTCCGAGTCAACAAACATATCATCTCTACATTCTTCACATTCACTATTACTATCCAACCTCATCCAGGTTGATTCAACGAATCAAAAGATTAGGCAGCTACTTCTCACGGAATGAGATCTTCCCTGTGCAGGATCTCTTTGTGTGTGATATCCAGTCCCGTTCGGGGCCTTTCGGGAAAGTAGTTTCTCTTTGCTATTCGGAGACAATTGTAGGGAATAGCCGAAAGGGAAGCGTTCAAGAGAACCCATGCTTAGTCCAAAAGAACTCAACCACCAGTAGCTTCCCTATAGAAAGAGATGCTCCTATTCGCGCCTGCAGTGGCGAATCCTTCGTTCTTGCCTGTCTTCGGCAGCCACTTGACGCTCCATAGCGTCTTCTCAGTTTCCGTGTGGGTGGCTACGCATGTACGTTGATCGATGGACCATACCTTTACCTTGCCATCAAATGCTCTGTGACTGTAATCAGTTGCCCGCGTCTGATCTGAAATTCAGGAGTTTTACCCGCTCAATAAATATTCGCCAGTGTCGCTCCAATCGAGAGAGAATATCCAGGCGTTGTGACCCATGAGGTTGGCTATTTGTTCGCCGGAGGATACGTCGTAGAGCGCGATAACCTTCGAGTCCCCGGCCGCAGCGAGTAGTCTACCTCCAGGGGAAAATGCAACTGCGCGCACAGGCTTGACTAGACCTAAAGGGAAATTAGCAACCTAATCGAGTAGACAAGACTTCACCAAACTGACCTGGCAATGAATGGTAAAGGCGTCCTGTGTCATTATTAAAGATGTAAACGCCTCCATTCTCATGCCCGGAAGCAGTGAGTCTTCCATCTCGAGACTTGGAAATCGTTAGAAATTCTATACCGGAAAATAGATGTACAGCATACAAGATCTATAGACAATCCAAAGCTACCCTTCGTCTCGAATTCTCGGATTTTCGCTCGATTTGCAAGATTGTCCCACACGTTGATATGTCCATCCATCGAAGTAGCAGCGAGATATTGGCCGTCTTCTGATAATGCTATGGCCCACATCTCACCGGCCTTGTTGCCATCTACCTCTTATCAGCATCACGGACTTTGCATCTGTAGAGCAGAAGACTCGTACCTACAATTGATCCCTTCTCGGCCCAGTGCTCATCCTGATTCGTCCAAACAGTGACTTCCCCTCCGAAGCCTGCGCTTGCAAGTATAGATCCGTTTCTACTTGTAGCCAAATGATGGCACCCTAGCTTGTGTGCTCTTTCTAGGGTTTGAGCAAGTGCAAAGTTAGGCTCGGTAGTTGAGTGGACTTTGAGAGCTGATGACCCTGCGGCAGAGATGATCTGATTTGGGGTGACCGCTATCGAGTATATGTCGGTGATATGGGCTATTTGGTAATCAGCATCTACATCAGACATCCCATCCTGCTTTTTGGAATCAAACCATTATCGATCGCATGGGTCGTCAGGTATTGCTTCGACTAGGTAGAGTCAAACCGAATTTCCTTAACCGCACAGTTTCTGAGCATACCATTTCTGCACAAGTTTTGCGAGATACTATCTAACGTAGCCCTTATCTATGAACAACTAGTATGGAGTGATGCTGCCTGTGGTTGTATGCATGATGACATTGTCAAGTGCTGGAGGAAAAGTCTTACGGTTAGCGAATCTCCAATACGGCAGAGTTGGCATAAGGCTTTTCTAGTAAAGATGTGATATACAGCTCCGCCGTCATAAGTTGGTTGTGTTGTGGTAATACATGAGGTCAGTAGGTCGTTCAATCCGCCAAACACTGCCTTTGTTCAATTGCTAGAGCTTCCATCGCCGGGACTGTCTTCCTCCTTGCCCTAAACGCCCAGGCCATGCTTTAGAGGCGCTATGCTGCGAGTCCAACCAATGTATTAAGATTTAAAACCCATCATCCTGTTCCTTCTTCCCTAGTGAATCCTTTCCCTTCCACATATTTTTAATCTCTACGCGCAATGGATTAGCCTCTCAATTGGTACATTCAGCCTGGAACGCGAACTACCTGTTACACAGTACGGACACAATAGATGTGCTCTCTTGACCTTGCCGCATGCAGAACATTTACTGAGAGCCGTCACGTCTTTCAGAGCCTTTCCCGCCATGAATCTTTGGCGCTTTTTTCTGTGCGATGTCTTCTTTTTTGGCACCGCTCGTAAGATGGACTCCCACAGCTCAGACAGTATAGGAGGGACGTTAAGGCTGATAGATAGGGGTATTGCGAGCGGGAACCCGAACAGTGATCGAGCGATTTGTTGGGGAAAAAGAGCCGCCCTTGATCGGAGTGTAGGGGTGGCACTCGATGATACTTGTAAATTCGAGAGCACCGAGGGAAGGATAACCTGACGCAGCGCCATGCTTGGTGTCCAGCGGCCACGGAAAGTTATATGGAGATCACTAGAATTCCACCCAGCGTCTCATTGGAAGTGCATGTCGTTGCTGGGTAATTAATGTAATCTAAATCGAGCTAGCGGCCTGCAACGCGCTACCCCTAAAAGTTTGGCGAAACGGCTCGACCCTCTTGCTAGATATATCTCAATAGTATTTCAGGATCAGATTTACCCTCGGAATCAATTACATAGCTGTCCTTGAATACCCTTGAACCACCAAATACTGCCCATGGCGAGTGCGAATGTGATGTCGACCCCTCAAAACCCTGTGATGCCCAAGAGCCATGTTGGCTTCGACAGCATCACTACTCAGATTGAGCGCAAGCTCCTAAAGAGAGGGTTTCAATTCAATGTCATTTGTGTTGGTATGCTAGGCCCTGCTAAGTGCTTTATTTCGATTTACTGAAAGTCGACATAGGTCAAACGGGGTTGGGGAAATCGACATTAATAAACACCATATTCGCATCTCACCTCATTGACTCCAAAGGCCGTCTAACCCCTTCCGACCCTGTGCGAACGACCACAGAGATTCAAGCGGTATCACATGGTAGGGAGCATAGTTTTGGTGTGGGTAAATGCTCTGCTAAGAGACCCGACAGTGATTGAAGAGAATGGCGTTCGCCTACGGCTCAACATTGTGGACACTCCTGGCTATGGTGATCAGGTCAACAACGACAGATGGTATGATGAGAAGTCCACAATGCTTGAAGCTTGAAGTTGACAAGCTGCAGCTGGGACCCTATTGTCAAGTACATTAAGGACCAACATTCAGCATATCTGCGAAAGGAGCTTACAGCACAGCGAGAGCGCTATATTCAAGATACCCGTGTACATTGTTGCCTCTTCTTTATTCAGCCGTCGGGTCATGCGTAAGTCTTCTATCACATAGGTACGCATCACCATTAGCGCTTCAGAAGCTAATTATAATTCAGTCTCAAACCAATCGATATTGTTGTCCTCAAAAAGCTCTCCGATGTCGTCAACGTTGTGCCAGTAATAGCCAAGTCCGACTCTTTGACTTTAGAGGAACGCATGGCATTCAAGGAGAGAATCAAGGAGGAATTCGCTTTTCACAACCTCCGAATGTATCCCTACGATAACGATGAGCAAGACGAGGAAGAGCGCGCCACAAACACCGCGATTAAGGACCTTATCCCCTTCGCCGTCGTGGGTTCCGAGAACTCGATTGTCGTTGGTGGGCGCCAAGTACGAGGCCGCCAAAACCGCTGGGGTGTCATAAATGTCGAAGACGAGAACCATTGCGAGTTTGTTTCGCTAAGAAACTTTCTGACTCGCACACATCTTCAAGATCTAATTGAGACTACATCGCAAATCCACTACGAGACGTTCCGCGCGAAGCAGCTTTTGGCACTGAAAGAAAATAGTTCTGCTGCTGGAAACATGGGGAGCAGACCGATAAGCCCATCTGCGGAACGGGAGCTTAGCAGACAATCGCAGAGGATGACGATGAACGGCTACTAGAGAGCGCAATAATTTCTTGCATTCCATGGAAGCAATAAGCGCGCCTCGAATGACGGGAGAGACGCGTAATTCTGTCGACATTCCCAATGTAGTATTTCAGCGCGGCTGCGTTACCAGTACCTTTTCGTTACACGTCCGTCTGTGGGGAGATACCAAAAGGTGTTAAGCTTGAAGAATGTATTTCACCAGCGCATGGTTCACCTTGTGAATTGGGAAATGTCTGTTCTATATGATCTTTGATAAGGGGATTCGCTATGCCTCGACGACCATGTGATCTATCCTTTCCAAGTCTAAAAATTCCAGTGCAATCGCGTTGCTATCTCCCTCTGCCTCATTGTACCTCCCCCCCAAACCTACCACCATCCACAATCCACTCCACCACCTCCTTGTACGCCGTCTCTAGATTATCATTTACAACGATTTTATCATGCACGCCCGCCTCCTTCGAAAACGCCATCTCCGCTTCCGCCTGTTTTAGTCGCTTCTGCACTGCCTCTTCGTTATCGGTCTTTCGGCCTCTGAGGCGTTGTTCTAGAATATGGAGGGAGGGGGGGGATAGGAAGAGGAAACGGGCATTGAGATCGCTTTTCTTGACTTGCTTAACGCCCTATATCGTTTGAGAGAGCAATATCAGCATTGGTCGAGGTCGAGAGATGCGGGAATGATGAAACGGAGAGGAGGGGTACGTACTTCCATCTCAATATCTAGCACACAGACCAGGCCCTTCTCAGCTATATCCTTCACTGCCTTGACACTTGTTCCGTAGTAATTGCCTCCAAATTGCGCGTGCTCGATGAAGCCTTTCTCATCCACCAATTGCAGGAACGATTCTTCGTCTGTGAAACTGTACTCGCGGCCATCTTGTTCGCCGCGGCGTGGTGATCGGGTCGTGTCTGAAGGGGGGAGAATAAGTAACCGCTGCCAAGGGGGAAGTTTGTGTAGAAGAACGAACGCGAAATGGAGAAGCCAAATGTATTGGGGTGTTCGGCGCGAAGACGTGTGATAATTGTGGATTTGCCGGATCCGGAGGGACCCGATATCACAATTGGGCGGTACTTTTGAAGTTTTCCGGTAGGCAATGTTTGTGTGGGTACTTGCGGTGGTTAGCAGCGAACCGAATGGGAATAGGTGAGCTGCTGATTACCTGAGGGGGCCATAGTGAGGTGTCTCGTAGAATAGTTGCAGCGTGAGTAAGGTAGGGCTGGTCGTAACGGAGTAGCTAAAACAGCGCGAATTGACGATGGCTTGCGCAAAAGCATACGCTGGCACAACGTGGCTGTATGAAAAATCGTGTACAATGATAAAAATGAATTGAGCTCAAGATCAATTGTGGCAGAATTTGAGGCGGTGAGCGTTCGGAGTTCTTTGGTGGACTTTCCGAGATGTATTGCGCTATGTGGGTATTGTAAGTATAATAAAAATATACATACGATAGCAGTTGATGGCACTGCCAAAGGTGAATGAAAGGTGCTGTCTTGAATCTAGACATTACTAGCCCCTCGGAAATATCGCAGCAAGGTGCTATGCAGTGCTTCACCAATAGTGACCCTCATGGCTGCAGAGCAATGAAGCAACACATGGGAGTATAGAGAGATGTGTACGAAAAGAGATTCATGAATGCTTGGCCGAGCTCGAAACACTGGGCGATCTTGAAGATTTCGCGCCCTCTTGAGCTTCCTGCTCCAGAAAATCCGACCAAAGCTCAGCTAGTGACTCTTTTCTAGTCCCACCATCTGGAAAGAAGTCGGTAGATAATGCTGGTGTGCTAGGCGTCCGATGCCACGGTGATATTGGAACTTTGAGATTTGGGTTTGATGCACCAGGCCGGGCTAGACCTGCCTGCTCTCGTTGCTCTACGCCAGTCAGCCTTCATGGAGAAGCCAAAGATAGTAGCTACCGTACCGTCGGTCCAACTGAGTAAAGCTGCGATAATCTGCAGCACTTGGAACTTTTTGGGGTCTCCTCTTTCGAGAGCGAGAAAGTGAAGAAAATGATTGGTGACGAGTTGCCTAGATTTATTAGCAGTCGTGTGGGGTAAAAAGAGCAGACACTACCGACTTGTCAATGTTATCTTCGGGTTTGCCCTTTTTGAGATATCGCAGAGCTTTCGTAAGATGGTCGTTGAGAATCACAGCTTCATGCCGTAGTTTGCCAATGAGCAAGTTTTTCTCCTTCACTTCTTTTTCGAAAGGCAGGGCGCTTTCAAGCTCTTTCTTCGTAGATTTAAGCGAGCCTTCAGCCTCGTTGGCTCTGCTTTGAAACTCCTTTAATTGTTTCTGCAGGCTTTCGATTTGGGTTTGAGAATTCTCTACCAGCTCTCGCAATTCCCGTTTCCGAGCTGAATAAGATTTGTCAGTAAGCACAATGACGCAAGGGTATTAGTAGAACACATACCATCTTGAATCTCTTGCAATGCCCTTTGCAAACCATCTACGGTCAATGACTGAACATCACGCTCCGCTGCTGCCTTCTCGTGGGCCTCACGATGACTTGAGACCTGGTCTTCGAGATCTGCAACTCTCTCTACTAAAGTCTCCCTTTGTGATCGCTCCTCCATCGCTAATATCTCCCAATCCTGCATAGCTTGCTTTGCAGCTTCGAATTCTTCCCTAGCAAAAGCTTCTCTTTGGATAAGGCCTTCTCTTTCTTTGGACCAATTTTGCTGAGATAAGGTATTCCGGTTTCGAAGACCCGACAATTCCTTAGATCGCTGCTCATTCTCTTCCGCCATAGAAGCCAACTCGGCAGTCCGAGCTTCGTTCTGTTCGCGTAAGGTTCCGCACTGATCTTCAAGTTCATCAATTCGATTTCCAGCTTGTGTCAAGTCTTCCTATTTCAATATGAGCTCCGTGGGCGAGGTGCAAGGCTACCTATACATACAGCATCTGCCTTCAGTCGTTCTCCCAATTGTGACCTTATGGTATTGACCCTTCCCAGCAAATTTCGATACTGCGCCTCAGCGTGCTCCTTCTCGCCTTGTGTCTCCTCAAGCTGCGTTCGAATACTGCCAAGCTCTTCTTCATGCTTTCCTTGGATCTGTTCTAATGATATCCGGAGCTGAGCTACTTCATCTCGGAGAGCGGTCCGCTCATTCGCTAACGCGTCTAACCTTGCTTCTGTATCAGCTGATGATGCTAACGGCATGTTATTCTGTGTTGTCCGATCCAGTGATGTAAGTTTCTCCGAACGGCCCATCTCTGCGGCATAATTTCCCAAATCTATGGCCTCGACGGGTTCAGGTGACGTTGGATTTCTGGAAGTTGGATGACTACCATTCGCTGGGTTTTGGTTTTGGGAAGGCGGCTCTTCATTCAGTGGAGGTTGTATTGTTGCTGTGGGTGTCTTAGGCTCTTGCTCTTCTTCCTCAATATCCTCGTTTTCATGGTCTTCGTCGACCTTGATGCCATTTGGTTTTCCAGTATCCCCATTTGGCTTACCCCTGTTGCCCGCTTTCTTCCTTTTGTGCTTCTTGGTCTTGGGAATGGCTAAACACACCTCCACGTCAGCTTGACTGGAAAGGACTTGAGAACATTACTGAAGACCTCAGTTACCGCAGGACAAAGCTTACCAGGAGAAGAGGTAGTTTGGACATCAGGATTAGAGATATTTTGGACATCAGGGTTAGAAGTAGAAGACATCGTGTAGATTTCTTTGGAATTGGTCCAATCCCAAGGCGCTTAATATAGATAGGAATACCTTAGCGTCATCTTCCAGATAAAGTACACAGTAAGGTACCTTATGATTACAGTTCTGCAGGGATTTACTAGCCGCGAAACTTAGCAGCCCTATAACCGTTGACGAATCTCTACTGCTTAACGTTGAGGTGATTATTGAGTCGGAGGAACTGCACCTGATAAAATCCAATAGCTTCCCTCCGCATCCCGGGTGATGGAGTCTCCGACTAAGACTTTGCCCAAGAAGGGTCAAAGAAATGTCTTAATCACAAGTGCCTTGCCCTATGTCAACAATGTTCCTCACCTAGGTAATATAGTAGGTAGCGTACTCAGTGCTGATGTTTTTTCAAGGTAGGTTGGCTTCGACCATACCCGACACTTTCTTTTTAACACTTTAATAGATATCATAAAGCCCGCGGCCGTCCTACGCTTTTCGTTTGCGGCACTGATGAGTATGGTACTGCTACAGAGACCAAGGCACTGGAGGAAGGGGTTTCCCCTAGAGAGCTATGTGACAAATACAACAAAATCCATGCAGACATATATCAGTGGTTTGAGATAGGTTTCGATATCTTCGGCAGAACTTCTACGCAGCAGCAGAAAGACATCACGCAAGACATTTTCAGAAAGCTGTATAAGAATGGCTACCTGATTGAAAGAACCTCGCGGCAGCCGTACTGTGAAAAGCATAAATCCTTCCTTGCCGATCGCTTCATCGAAGGGACTTGTCCAAAATGCGGTTATGACGATGCTCGTGGCGACCAGTGTGATTCATGCGGATCTGTGGACTACGAACCGTTGGATCTTGTAAACCCACGATGCAAGGTCGATCCGGACACAAGACCAGTTGCGCGCGAAACAAGACACATCCATCTCAAGCTTGATAAGCTACAACCTAGTATTGAGGATTGGTTTGAAGAAGCCTCAAAGAAAGGCGGTTGGTCCAAAAACGGCAGGATTATTACAGAGTCTTGGCTGAAGCAGGGCCTTAGAGACAGAGGAATCACCCGAGACCTCAAGTGGGGAACGCCCATACCGTTGGACGTTTTCTCGGAGGAATCAGACAAAGAGATATACGGGTACAAGGTTTTCTATGTCTGGTTTGATGCATGTATTGGGTATGTATCCATTACAGCGAACTACACAGCCGAATGGGAGAAATGGTGGTATGATCCAGAAAATGTGCAACTTTATCAATTCATGGGCAAGGATAATGTTCCATTTCATACGGTAATATTTCCTGGGTCTCAAATCGGTACAGGAGATCGGTGGACTATGCTGCATCATCTGTCAACAACGGAGTATCTGAATTATGAGAACGGCAAGTTCTCGAAGTCTCGTGGCGTTGGTGTGTTTGGAAACAACGCAAAGGACACTGGTGTTCCCGCAGATGTTTGGCGATACTATCTCCTCAAGAATCGACCAGAGACTGGTGACAGTCAGTTCGAGTGGAAATATTTCATCGAGCAGAATAACAGTGAGCTGTTAGCGAAACTCGGAAACTTTGTCAACCGCGTGATCAAGCTTGTCAATAGCAAGATTTATAATTCCATTATCCCAGATTATACCGCGATGCACTCACATTCAATCTTCGACAAGGCCAAAGCGGAAATCAATCAACATCTGAAGCAGTATCTTGAGGATATGGAGAGCGTCAGTCTCAAAGCGGGAATCCTAAGCGCCATGCAAATCGCACAAGCAGGCAACAATTTCCTGCAAAGCAACGGGTTTGACAATAAGCTCGCAGCAAATGAGCCGGAGAAAGCGGCCGCAGTCACTGGCATAGCTATTAATATAATTTATCTCTGCGCAAGCATCTTCGAACCATATCTACCAGCGACATCACGGTCAATACTGAAGCAACTGAACGCGCCGTTTCTCTACATCCCCGATCACTGGACTGCGGATGACATCAAGCCAGGCCACCAAATTGGTAACGCCGAGTATCTCTTTACTCAGATCGATCCGAAGAAGGAAGAGGAATGGCGAAACATGTATGGCGGCACTCAAGCAGAGAGATTGAAGAAAGAGGAAGAAGCTGCCAAAGCTGCCGCCAAGAAGACTGCGGTTAAAGCCAAGAAAGCAGAAAAGAAGGGCAAAAAACCGGGGCAGGAGAGCGTTGAAGCAACTGCAACGAAGGGAGCAAAACCTGCAGATGTCGGAAAGGAACCGATTGACGCGGTCACGGACGGAGTGCAGCAGGTGACGTTACCAAGTTCGTAAGATTTGTAGAGATCTGATACCCGTTGAGTGCTTGCCCATCGTGGTTTGCTGTCAACCAGCTGAGGCAGCATTCAATGCTCAACCACCTTCTCATGACTACACGTACTAGATGTATATGCTGTACTAGGTATCCGTACTGTACACACTGGTTAATGCACAAGGATAGAAAGTACGCTGGTCACGGCGTCTTAGCAAAGGCGAACAGCGGGTACTCACATTGGCAAGTGCCTTAGCTTACCGAGTACGTAAAGTACATAGGTAAAATACGGTATGAAGCTTACTGTACGGAGTACTTGTAGTCGTACTCCAGGGACTCTTATGTACGGGGGCTTTGGATAAGCATGTTGCCTCCGCTCGAGTAAGCAACCCCATCAACCCTGCATATTCCCATGAGTGCAGCTCCAAGATATCGAAGAGGTTGAAGCAAGCAGAAGAAATCAAACGAGCTTCGTTCACCTACATGTACGTATTGACGTCACGAACAGGTCGGTATCATTGATCCGAAAGTACTTTACAGATAGTCTAATACTCGTATCAATAGTCCATGTAAAAAGACGAGCGGTCCTGAAGCGAAAGTCGCCGAAGGCTGCATGCGCTAGGAAGCTTGGAAACCCTGCAATCGGTTGAGGAAGCGTTGAGTCGACTTGACAGGTGGGGTAAAGCTCAATAATACCTGATAGTTGCATCGTAGAAGGTATCACAGTACGGAGTACCTTAGTACGCTCACAGTAGTACGCTATTCCATTGATGCGGTGAAGATGGGATCTGTCTTGAACTTGCTGTCTCCATTATCCATCACCCATTAGGCCCATTGCATTATTGCCATTGCCATTGCCATTGCCGTCGAGTCAGTCCATCATTACTATGGCGTCCCTTCGAGCACCGGGCCTACGTAACCTATATCGATCAAGCGCTACGTCGTCCACTCAAAAGCAATCCCTGGGCGTCCGTAAATCACTCCTCCGATCCCACAATGGAAGAAGGTGAGAGGCGTTTATCCGACGGGATTCAGTCGTACAATGCCTAAATGGCTGCAGCTCCAGGTATCAGTCCTCGACACGCTTCTTTCACACTACCCACCCAGTAGAAGCACCAAAGGACAGCTCGCCCATCGACTTCGCCTTCATGCCCCAATACGAGCTTATGGAGCCCAAGCACGCCGAAATCATACGCATTCCTCTCTTGCCTAACAATTTCTTCCCACTTCGCAGAAGTCAAGCTCACCAAGAAGCTATCGAGTCCGTCATCCGTCCGGAGATCTCAACAGTCAGCGCAGACAGCACCCATATTGCTAGCCCGTCAGCCATGAGTGAGGTTACGGATAATCATGCCATTGAGCTTGATCCGTACGATCTGACGAGTAAAGTCACCGCAGCAGCGGCGAAGATGGCTGGAATGCCAGTGGAGAAGCTGAAGGAGCCGGGAGTGGTAAAGGAGCTTTGGGATGGATTCCTTGATGACTTGCTTGGGTCAAGGAAAATGGCAAGGGTGTAGGCATTCGGCATTGGATCGTGCATTGGCCCTGACGTTTCTGTTATTGGTGAAGGGGCATTTACTTACTTTCTTATGACTTTGTGGTGGCTTAGCGAGGACGGCGTGCTTAACATTGGCCAGGAGCAGTGAAACGGGAGGGAGCATCCCACGTTATGCTCAAGATGCGCAAGTTTCCAGTGCTTCCATCTGAGCTGTGTAATTCTTGATCGGTTAGAGTATGATATCTACTGTAGTCGGCTGTGCACAGACGGCGGCTGCTATGAAACATCCGCGTCAACAAAGCACAACCTGAGGCTTATTCCCTGCTTCAGGCCTCAGCAGGGGAGTGCTTCGTCACAGCGCAAACCTCACTTGAAAGTTGAAGCGTATGTATGTATGTAGTCCCCGAGCTACTCATAATGATCTAGTGATAATAGCCGGCACAAGCAGGTAACCTAAGGTACGTTAAGGTACGTTAAGGTACGTTAAGGTACTTTAAGGTACTTTATCCGAGGCAAAGGGGCTGAGCAGTTGGATCCGCCCACGGCCCCACACAACCCTCCCGAGTCATCAAACCAAACTGAGTTGCACAGCAAGTACGGAACGTACGGAGTACTTTACCCACTCCATCGGCCGTTGAACGTTGTATGCGCATGGGTGGACCCAGTGGATTGATTTGCAAAAGAAATTTATGCGCCGGAGATTTTGGCTCACTTGAGTTTAGCTGTCTTGATCCAACCGACCTGGCTGAAAAGGATAGAATCAGTACTGCTGCGTTGTCCATTTCGAAAAAGCTCGGCGGCTGTCAGGCTGTGCAGCCAACAACAATTTCTTACCCACAAACAAACCTACAGGCTACTGCGTACCACAACGCAATCCGTTTTCCATTCTGAGCCTCGAATGAAATGAGTGGTGATTTCAAGGCCTTGAGCCTCTCCAATATCTCTTATATCAACCTCGGTTCTGATGAGATCCTGGTAACTGTCGTGTCCATCACGCACCTTTCTTTCTTATAGCTAAACCGTTTTCTTCATATGCTTCTTTAGTGTACTATTCAGGTTTTTGAAGTTACGATAGAAGATCCCAATTGTTTATTTGGATATCTGGATTCTTCCGGCTCATGGTGGCCTTTTGGTCTTTAGGGAGTAACGCCGAAAGGAGATGTTAGTGCATTGATACGAATAATAAGAGTTTGCGAATGTTCGGGACCCCGACTTTACCTCTTCACCGTCCTTGCTCGGAATAGGATGCATTGCTTCTTATGGCTCTTCTGGGCAAGCTACTTTATGGGACCGACTACTGCAGTCTACCTATCTGGAAAGCCTGCGCAAATGGAGAATACTCGGCCGAGCGGGATCAAACTGAGCATGAAACGCAAAGCACCTCCTGTAAGAACGACCCCAGGTCGAATTATCATAGATGGACTAATCTTACTTAATCAGGCGAATATTAATCCCCATATCTGGAGCATTGTGGAGACGAACGCCATCTCCGGGAGACGTTCGCAAAGCGAGTCAGGCGTAGATGGTAGTGAAGAACAACAGCTTGCGCCATTGGGGACCGCTGTTAAACGAGATAACACGTACACCATCGTTACCGCATCAACACCATCACAGACCAGCAGTATGGCAATTGATGAAGACGGGACCGACTACTTCTACTTCTCCACCCTCCAGTTTGGTTCAAGCGGCAAAAGCATTTACATGCTGATCGATACTGGCTCAGCCAATACTTGGGTCATTGGTTCGGGCTGTACCACAAAGGCCTGTACCTCTCACAATACCTTCGGACCAGCTGATTCTACAACGCTGAGACCAACCCAGTCCGGATTTAACTTAACTTATGGTACCGGTACTGTTTCTGGGATGATCTTCAACGATACCGTCAAGATGGCTGGAATCACCCTTCCTCTTTCATTTGGCCTGGCTTCTACGACTTCAGACGACTTTTCGACGTACCCAATGGACGGTATACTCGGTCTTGGACGTCCGATATCGAGTGATATGGACTCTCCATCGGTCATGGAAATCGTAAAGGCTAACAAAGCGCTCCCACAAAATCTATTAGGAGTTTCTTTACAGCGGAATAGTGACGGGAGCACCGATGGCGAGCTGAGTTTTGGAGCACCAGACCCGACCAAATATACTGGTGATCTGTTGTACACCGACACCGACTCGAATGGCTCCCTGTGGGAGATTCCGATTAGCGATACCGCCATGAATGGTGTATCTTGCCATTTTACTGGCAAAAGAGGAATCGTGGACAGCGGGACTTCGTTCATGCTGTTGCCACCGAACGACGCAAAAACGCTTCATGATCGAATCCCTAAGTCTGTGCAGGCTAGCGACGGATTCCAAGTGCCATGTTCTTCGAGTATGCCTATACAAATCACCATTTCGAACACCGTGTACAACGTGTCTTCGAAGGACTATATTGGTAGTCCTGTAAACGGTGGATCTATGTGTTCTAGTAATATCATAGCTCGGCAGACCTTTGGGCCAGATCAATGGTTACTGGGAGATGTGTTCCTAAAGAACGTATATACCGTCTTCGACTTTGATAGGAATAGAATCGGTAAGAAAATCCAGATCCCTTCTCTCTTTACTTGTTGTGGCTAACTGTTTGACAGGTTTTGGCATCAGAAACACAAACCAATCATCGGCCGTCTCGAGTTCGTCTCAACCGTCAAGCTCAAAATCCTCCACAACCAGCTCGTCTGTGGCTGCAACTAGCCCCAACAGTATCAGTTCTTCAGGAACCCCATCTTCCGCAACGGTCCTCCTACCCGCCTCGCAGATTACGCAGTCTTCAACAGCATCTGCAACAACTCCAAACGCTCCCACAATTATGGGAAGCCCCCCATCATCGACGTCTGCGAGCCAAAGGCAGAGCGCCGCAGCTTCCGCGGCTAGTCTATATAGCTTCCAATTCCGGAATCTACTCCTATGTCTCTCCTTTGTACTTAACGTCTACTCGTGTACATAGACAATATCTCACAAGCGACATTTGATGCATGGCTAATCGAGTTTGCTGTTTGGGTTTCGTTATACTGTACTAGAGCTTCCGGGTACATTTTGCAAAGAGTAGAATCAATACATTAGATAGATTAGGTCTGCTGAATTGCATGCAACCGTAGTAACAATTATTATTATGTTGCAGAGCAAGAACATGGTAGGTTAGTAGTTCCGTTACCACTGCGCAAGGCGGTTTCTGTTATTCGTTTGAAGTAATCTCAGCCTTACGGAATACAATAACCCATAAAGCGAAGGAATGAATTCGTAGGAGGCTAGCGAGCTGCTTACGCCGACGTCGTACATCAAGTCTTTGACTTGAACAAACCTCATCATGTTGCTGCGATAACGCTATGCCCAAGGACAAGTCACATAACGGCCATAATGGAGCAATCATTGGCCAGGACCACGAGGAAGCTCGCTCGTTACTGTCGGGCTCGATCAACGACGAAGACGATGAATGCACTCCAAGCCCTCCAATCCCCTTGATCTCCATGCGGCAGTCATCTTTATCTCGCCTTTCCACAAATGACCCGCCTCGTACCCCCCGGACCGCAAATCGTGTTCGTTTTAATCTCGAGGATAGGATAATCAGCGAGGCTGTACAGATTGATCCACGTGCGTCCGGCGATGAGGCTGAACACTTCATGGATGAGGAGGACTATACACATCAAGCTTCTGCTGGCAGGAGGAGTAGTACTGGGCAGAGGGCACCTCTTCTTACCGATGTCGAGGCTCCAAGTGTGACGGTTGCGAGCGCCGATCTAGGGTTCAATGCAGAGGATCTGCTGGAAAGTGCTCGGCCGAAGAGTGGGATGAGGAATGCTTTTATGAATATGGCGAATAGTATCATGTAAGCTACGGAGGAAGATGATACTGCCCCCAGTCCAAAGACTTAAGCCCACATACTGATGTCTTTATAGCGGTGCTGGTATCATTGGTATGAAAACAGCTTTACTCGTTCGATTCTAAGATCCATGGCTTATTTGGAAGGGAAGGCCAGGCCTACGCATTCCGGCAAGCTGGCTTGATGATGGGTGTCATACTTCTCCTAGCCCTGACTATTACGGTAGAAATGCTTTAAAGCTCATGTGTCGAAGTATTGCGGTGCTGATCCTCAGGAATAGGTTGACTGGACCATCCGCTTGATTGTAATCAACTCTAAGCTCAGTGGCGCCAACTCCTTCCAGGCTACTATGGAACACTGCTTTGGCAAACCCGGGCTCGTTGCTATATCGGTACGTTCATCCCCCTTTGCCAATGACAATCACTGACATTTGGATTTAGATTGCTCAGTGGGCTTTGTACGTAATCAATTCCTAGCTCTTGAGTAAAGCTGATACGTTTTAATTCAGTGCTTTCGGCGGCATGATAGCCTTCTGTATCATCGTTGGCGACAGTATCCCCCACGTCATGAGCGCACTTTTCCCTGCATTACCAAGTACACCTTTCTTATGGCTTTTGACGGATAGACGAGCCATCATAATTATCTTCATTCTGGGTGTCTCTTACCCTCTTTCTTTGTACCGCGATATTGCTAAAGTATGATAAAACCCTCTGGGTCTTGGGGAGCTTATAGCTGACTAGCACCAGTTAGCGAAAGCATCTACCTTCGCGTTGATAAGTATGCTTGTTATTATCCTCACCGTAATTACACAAGGAGCACGGGTTTCCAAGGATCTTCGGGGTAACATCAAGGGCTCTCTTTTCGTTCGAGACGGCGTGTTCCAGGCCATTGGCGTTATATCTTTTGGTAAGGACCCTGGGTCTCCGTCGATTGTGATTTGTACTGATTGTTTCCAGCCTTTGTTTGCCGTATGTTCAGTCTCCCCTCCTTTGGGTGTGATCCGTTGACAAATCAATCAGACCACAATAGCCTTTTGATATACGGTTCTCTTAAGAAGCCTACTATGGATCGTTTCGCGCGCGTGACGCACTACTCCACCATCATCTCCATGTTGGCATGTTTGGTGATGGCTCTTGCAGGGTTTTTGACGTTTGGGGACAAAACTCAAGGGAATCTTTTGAATAATTTCCCAAGTGATAACATTATGGTCAACATCGCTCGCTTGTAAGAGATGATATGGCCCTGCAGACGTTCTTGCGATGCTGATGACAGCTTAGCTGCTTCGGACTCAACATGCTCACCACGCTCCCTCTCGAGGCGTTCGTCTGCCGCGAAGTGATGACTAATTATTGGTTTCACGACGAACCCTGGAATCCCCATCGGCATCTAATATTTTCTACATCTCTCGTAGTCACGGCCATGACGCTGTCATTGCTAACATGTGATCTTGGAGCGGTATTCGAATTGATTGGTGCCACCAGTGCTTGCGCTCTTGCCTACATACTCCCTCCGCTTTGTTACATCAGGCTAAGTACCCGAAGCTGGAGAACTATTCCAGCAATGATTTGTGTTGGGTTTGGAACTGCTGTTATGGGAATTAGTCTAATCCAAGCAGTGGCGAAGATCATCAGAAGTAAGTAATTCCGACCAGTGCGCAACGGTAGCTACTGATAGCTGATGGCACAAAGATGAAGGAGAAACACAGACTTGTCGATAGATGGCTATGGCGGAGCGGAGCTTCTTGTCGCTATTTAGATCACAGCTACTTCTAGAAGCCTTCGCGCGAGCAGCAGGTTTTGTTCAGGATACCAGTCAAATAGACTTTTCGTTCTTGAGGACAGTGCTAATCAAGCACTCAGCGCATTCCCAGAAAAGCCCGTGGCTCCCGACGTTCGTTGTCCGGCCCATCTGAATTTCATGGATGAGGTGAAACGACTATGGCGCTCTGTCGCCCCCCCCCCCTCCCCACACAAACCTCTATGTTATGATCTGCATCACTGCTCGTTACTGTATTTGATGTTCAGCTCCTACCTGTCAGGGGCTATTGTCCAGCGTGCTTGAAGGTAAGTCGCGCAACCTTGATACTCCCTGTGTGAGGGCTTTGGCAAGGGCTCAGTCCGAGGTGAATAGTCGAAAGCTTTGAATCCCAAGAGCAACCCCAGCATTCCTGCACCGCCATGATGTTGGTCACCATGCCCAGTACTAGATTGCACTAAGTAGCGACAACTTCCACAACTAGCATTCCAGATTATGGTCCGGCATCAATTGACTAACCTGATCTCACAACGACAGCGACTAAGAACGGTAACATGTTCCCTTGCCACCAGTTCCTACAGTTATTACAGCAATACATGTTGCGACCTTTGTTAATTGTAGAAATGCACAGAAAGTTATGTTATGAGAAAAAGGATCTCATAGCCAAGTCCAGCGATACACTGGTTAGAATATCTCCCACCTCTTCAGTACATGCCCTTCCTTTTGTACTTCTGATTCCTTGTAGAGTCTCAGCCTTAGGTCTATTGCTACCACCTGTTGGTTTCCTAACATGCACAATCCCGCCATCCTTTGCTAGAGCCCTGCACCAATGTATCTGGCTCGTGTTTGTTGTGTAAACACCAAGATAGAGTTGAGTAGCCGGGAAGCATCGGTATCTGCAACAGAGACTATGAGCGCGTTCCCGGTGAATGAGATGAGCAAGGTCTATCTGCGATGAAGTAATCCACTTCCATCCCACAAATCGCCAAAACTCAACAACTTCTCCAGAATCCGGCATTCTTCTTGTCGGAAGTCTTTGATGTGCTCAAGACCGGGGCAGCATCTTTTACGTTGTCCTTTTACGAGAATTGCCGGACTGCATCGTTCAAACATTGGTTCAAGTTAGATAAGGTACCTACGGTAAACAAACATTGTCTTCGTTGAGCATCTATCGTCCTGACTTCCGCTCAACGCACAGCACACGCAAGGCTTTCCAACCATTAGACCTCCATACAGCACCTCTGCCGCTTAAGACGCTGCAATCCGCTACAGCCGCCAGGAGCTCCATCCTGCGCGCTGCGACGCACAGCTCCGCCCCAGAGGTCGACACACACATCTCCACGCCAGGCTTCCGCCCCCGCAAAATCGGACGACCTCATTCGCCGGTGGCATCCCCTCATCGGACAGTTTCTAATGAATCTGAAAACCCCCGCTAGCTTCATAGATCTGTTGTTTTTCCTTCGATGAATGAAGGTTCTTCTACATAAATATTCAAGCTCACCAGATCAACATCATCTTCCACTTTCTCATCCATTTTTTTTTCAACACAGCCCGCAATTTTGTAGGCATCAACAGGTTTAGGAAATGGCGGATAGAAGAAGACGCGAGATGCGTGTGACTGATGACGACGAGTACGAAGACGGACCTCCTCGATCGGTTCCTCGTCAAGGGGTACAAGAGTCTCCAGCAGAAGAAAAAGCCAGGAATGATCGCATGATAGAAGTTCAGTTGGTTCGTGATATCTTTCACTTCCCTCTACCGACACTAACTTTCCCCTCCTAGGAGGCTTTGGGACCCGGTCGTCGACATAATATTAGCACGAGGGATCACCCGGAGAATATGATTGAAGTCGATCTAGACTTCCTCCAACGTCGGCGGAGAATCAATCAGAGCGGAACTGCAGAGAGTAGAGTGGCTCCAGAAACAGCGGAGAAACTGTCTTTGTGGAATAGTAAGTTTTGCTATGGTGTAATAATTAGCTCTACTGAATGTTATAGACGCGCATGCTTCTCTTAAAGACGACGGAACTGCCGATGAGGGTCTTCAAGATCTTGCCGCAGGTCAAACGCACCGGGCGAAGCTGATGGACCAGTCTCCTCAATGCCACGACATCACCCGGGGTGAGGGAGACGCTGGTCGACGAGGATTTCCGAGAACTCGTGCCAGAGCTCGCGGTGGCCGTGGAGGAGGAGTGATTGGCACTCGTGGAAGAGGCACTCGGCCGTCAAGAGGTCCCTCGGTAGGCATTGCTCAGCCTTTGCCAAGATCTCCAGTGGTGAGGTTGCCACCTGCGGCGCCTGCTCTACAGGCTCTTCGTTCAAGCACGGCTACTTCTTCGAACGAAGGTCGCGAGCAATTCCGTCGACGAAACGAGGTTCCTGCCAATGTTAGAGAGCTTAGGTAAATTGGGGTCAGGAACTCAAGCAGTTCCTTCAGCTGATCACAAGTAGGACTAACCACTATGACGGCCAGCTTGCAACTCCTAGTGACTTTATGGCATCCTTAACGACCCATGGTCTCCTTGCATCAACTTCGCTTCTTGACGGCCCAGCAGAGGATGAGCTAATCACGGGCGGCACTGTACAGGCCAGTGCTACCGGAGCTGCACCATTGGGTACAGGGGTCGCAGCGGCAGATGCGCTTTTCAAGTTCATAGAGGGCGATGCTGCCAATGCCCCTGGTCCATCAACCTCCATTCAAGCAGACTCAACCCTGCACGTGGGAGATCTCCGAGGGCTTGAGATGATCGAGGGTTCGGCGCATTTGGAAACCGAGAGAGATATGTTCCGCTCGCCACTAGTAGAGTCATCAATTGTTATTACATCACTCCGGACGGAAGAAAAGACCAAAGAACCAGGAATGTGGGAAGGATATATGAAGACGGACTTGCACAATCTATTCCCATCGGCCAAGAAAGGGACGGCTCAGAAGCACATCACCGAGTATTATAAAGCGACAGCAGTTAAGGAAACCGGTCAAGATATTGTTCAGTCGACTTCTGAAGCAGTAGCAGTAAAAGGAAAAGGTCGGGCCAACTCATCGACTTCTGAAGCAGATGAAGGACCTGCTCGAAAGGTCCCTCAATCGACGGCTCAACAGCTTGAAAGAAGTCATGACGACTTCACCAAAGCCGTTCAAGACGGCTTTGATCCCACGAACCACATTTTCACCGGTTCCTTATCCAAGTCTCGCTGGGCTCCTCGAGGACGGTCAGCATCCACGTTTCCAGCCGCCACGCTTCCTATGCCGCCTCACCTTGCACGCCATGCTCCTCCTCATGATCACGGTGCTGGTGTTAGGTCTCAGGTTCAGGCGCGAGTCATCAACGCACCAGGCTCCGTTACCGCTCACACTGTACCACAAGCATCAACCGGTCAAGATGTTGGACCATCACGTCCAGCACCTCGCGATGACCCCACAAGAGACGTAGCTCCTCAAAAACATGGTGGAGCCCGCGGAGGTGCTTTAGCCCCGAACCCAACCCGCCAACTCCCAGCTGGTGCCTCAGCGACAGTTGCAGGTCATGGCCGCGGCCGTGGCGCTGCAGTTTGCATACCTACCGCTGCGTCCAGCGGTGTCATCAGACCAGGGGTAGGGCAGTCGATATGGAATCGTGGTGGGTTATCTAAGAAAGGATGACGATGAAAATGAAAACACGGTGCCAACGAACCAGTGGGTTACCTAAAATGCCATTGGTGATCTTAAGCCGCAACCAAGGCCATTCCCATTTTACCCTACTTCACTTTTTCGAATTTCGTCGGGCTATCAGTTGCCCAAACTCTCATACGCTTACCAGAGCAAATTGCCACGCTGAAGGGAATGAGCTCATATGAGCGACTGGTCTATCATCCATGCTCGTGTTCTCACTTTCCAGGAACGCGAGTCTTCCTCCATCACATGGAAGAGATACGGCACCATAATAGCTTCTGGTGCAGCACTTCTTTCCTTTGTACCCCTGCAATTGACGAACCCACTTTACGACTTCGTTCAGCGTCTCTCATTCGAGGCCAAAAAGCGATGTTGATCTTTCACCTTCAGTTTAGATAACTTGTTTGTACGCAATTGTTTTCGGCTGTGGCACGTTGAGGTGTCTTATTCAGATCAACTTTAGACACAGAAAACGCGATGCAATGTACTTTGATTCTTGATTTCAAATGTTCTGATGATTCCGAGTATCAGGTGCTAAATGGAAGAAATGGGCCTCGAAGCAAGCTACCTTGACCCCGTTCAATAGGATTTCCAGCCCGATGAACACTGCTCATGCTTCCTATTGTCATTTATTCACCAAACGTCCCCAGGCCCCCAAGCACCCAGCATCACACAAACAACCGTGAACCCGCCATTCTTTACTCAAAAGACGCACCCAACGAACCTACACTATTGCTTCGTTCGTACAACACATCTGGTCCTTTCGAAGGCGGTATGTTGAGAGGTCCACTTTTTGAACAAGCTAGACGCTAAAGCAGGAGCTGATGAAGTGTAAATCTGATTATTGCTGAAAGGTACCTAGGTATGTTTTCTACGGAGCACAGTAGGAAGCTACCTTATCTACCTGAAGGTACCTTACGTTTTGTGCCGCAATTGGCGCTAGCCCCAACTAGGCTAGCGGGAAGCGTTCCTAATCGGGAACTATGTTCTTAGTTGGAGGACTACTCCTCCTGTTCCTACTATTGCTCTTACTAAGGTACAGCTCCTATTGCTTCAACAGGAGCTTCCCGCTTCCAACATTCAGATTCATGGTGGCCTCAAAAGCCGTGTGCTAATTCGGAATGGTAGTCTCCGCCTTCATAGGGCTGATAGGGCTGGGGCCCGCTAGTAGAGTTTTACCTGCTCGCTCGTAGATAGACTCCTACCAAGCTTCAACCTACATACCAAAATGCCCCATATGACCTCGTCCAACACATACATGGCGAGCCCCGATGCACTCCCTTCACCTACAATACCAAAACTGGAATGGACCATCTGAAGACAAGCCGCATGAAGACGGATCTTAGCCACGCGGTTTTCGAGCTCAATGGAAGACTTGATTGGACGCAATGGGGCAGGCAAGGTTCCTACGCGCTTGGTTGAATGGCCCAGGATGTGTAACGCTACAGAGCAAAGCTTGGTAAGAGTGTCGAAGCGGTACTCACAAGTCACAAGGAAGTCATTAAAATCAAGGTGTGTTGGGGTCTAACAAACCTGCGGTTTTTTAGGAGATTTCCATGCTTAAGAGGATGAGAATCTGCTGCTGTCGATCCAATTACTGAATTCTCGTATGTCTCACAGAAAGAACCGACGGGCAAAGGGCCACGAACGGTCTAAGCGTATGCAAAGGGGCGGGGTGATATGTTCCCGCCCAATCATGTTCCAGGCTCCGCAAAGCATCCTAAATCTTCTAAACCTGCGCCATTGAAGAATGAAAGACAAGCTACGAGAAGGCATGCAAACGCTGATCGAAAACAGACCCCTTCAAACCCTCTCAAAAAGCGCCTAGCACCACATCTATATCGCCCAATATATATTGTTTTCACAGGATTGCTGTTCTAGCCATTGATAACGCCTTTATTGCACTCTGCGTTTTGTAGGCCCGGTCCGGTCCTTTGGCGCTTAGCATCACGGCCTATGTCAGGCGGAACATTGACTGATGCCGCTGTCACATCCTTGAGTGGTTGGGGACTAGAATAACACCAGTGAGCAAATGAGATTGGCAGAAGAGGGTTCGATAAGACTTACTGCACCAAGTTCCCTTCTGCGGGTCTCTTCATCTGTGGCGGCTTGTAGGACCCCCGGTTTTGCAACGGGCTCGCCGCCCCACCTGGCATACCCACCCGACGCGTCTTGTCTGTCTGAGGATTCCCAAAGTTAGATCGAAATGGTGGAGCAGGCATCGGCGCCGCTCCGATCAATTCCCTCCCTACTGGCTTTGTCTTCGTGTGATCGACACCGGCAGTTTTGCGGATAGAGGGGCTCTCTAGGTGGGGGTCGAATGCTGGGGCTTTGATGAGCCTGCCTGAGACGCTCTGGACCGATTCTGCGGCTCGGGCGGTGAAGAAGCCTACGGGTGGGTCATGGTCCGCAGTGTTTGAGGAGTCGGTGGAGGATGCGCCGTCAGAAGGCAAATTTTGCGGTTGTCGATCACATTGCTGGCTCAAGGAACCGGGCTCAGAACGCACTGTGGCTCTAATGTTCTGTGGATGATTAGGGGAAAGCGATTGTGGTGGGTTCTGGGGCTGTCTGGATACTGCTTGTCCTTGCTGGTATGGTGGTGCTCTGTGCGGCTGTTTCTGGGCTTGTACTAGATTGCTCGATTGCGCTTGATCTAAAGATCCAGCACTAAAGCATGTGTATAATCCTGGGGCTGAAACGGAAGCCAGTGGCCGTCTCTGGGCAGGCGGCGGCGGCGGCGGTTGGACATCTTTTCCAGGTGTCACACCGGCCGCATCACTTCGAGTAATCTTAGGCGGACTAGGCCTACATTCGAAGTGAGTAGCGGTCATAGAAGGTTCGAGAACAATCTCATCAGGATGCTCCCCGTGTGAGACACTTAGGTCAACTTCATCGAACTCATCGCCTGACCTGATTAGCGCTTTTATAGAATATAGGGTCGTTGAGGTGGTTTACTCCCGAACTCGTCATCAGGCTCTCCCATAGTGTCTGACTGATGCGTTAGTGCCAGACATCCATCATAGTTGAAAACCACCTTACGAGAGCCGGACACAGCAAAGATCTCTTTCTTGGCCAGAGGGAGGTCAGGCTGTCTTGCAGGGCTGTCCTCAAGGGGATCTTTCTTCATAGGGGCGAAGTCAGGGTGTCTGTGAAGATTTTTCGGATCCCATTTCGACTGTTACATAGTCAATATCACCTGTTCCGATGTTTACCGCGCTACGTACCGGTGCAATCTTGAGCTTCGTGACTCTCGCTACGTAGTCTTTGTCATAAACACAGTTCCCTAATATGTTTCCAAAATTCCGAAGGGCTCTCTTCAATGCGTCCGTAGTGCCTTCTTTCTTCGCTTTTTCGAAGGCCGCAGCTTTGCCTTTGCAATTCTCGATATGTCCATAACCCACATCCTTGCACCTGATCAGCATATTCTCCTGTGAGACGGGATTCTTCACCCCATACTTCGTGGTAGGTGCCGTCTCGAAGTGTAACACGAACAATCACCGACAAACCAAGACTGATTTTGCCTGAAGTCTGGTGCTCATCGACCTGCCTTAACTTTTAGTCTTCCTATCGATCCGTCATTAGAGCCACCTTCTTACGAAGTCCACTTGGATGTTCATAATTCCACTTGACCATCCATTGAACCCGAATACTTCGTTTGCCAAGTTGATACATTTGTCTGCGGATAGATAGTGTACTTTTCCTCCACCAGCTCCTGGTCTGGAAGAGATGTACTCAGGCCCTAGCTGCTTTTCTAGGCGACTCGAGAGCGTAGCTATTTCTTTGGCGGTATACTCGCTGATGTGGGACTTCACTTCCTCGAACGGGTTGACTGACGTAGCAGCAGCTCTGTGCTGTTCCCCGGGCCTGCTTCTTATCAGAGAGTAAATTTCAAGGAATCTGGCACTTACCCCGGCATCATGATTGCTCTATACGCTTCAGCATGTCACCAAAACACCTCATTCTTAGTTGCTTGAGACCGTCACGACTCGCGGTAGGCGCGGGCTAGATAAAGCTTAGCCTGTTTCCGCGTTATCACGTGATATTAAAACTCCCAAGTACACGAACTCGATGGCAAATCTCTACTGGTAGTCTACAGTACTAGCTAAGAATACCACACAAACAATATAGATTAGTTATGGTACTCACCTAGAGTACCTTCGGTATCGCAAATGCTTTGAACATCTACGGTAACTCAGACCAAGATATATTCCTCGATACCTATGCGCATCTACTCCTCATAAGTCCATCTTCAGGGCCAGCTTCTGTTAAAAGATCAGGAACAGCTTTCTGCTCAAAGTCTTTAATCTTCACAGTCATATCTTCTTTAAACGTATCAACTGTTCTCCAGTACTGTAGGTAGCATCACCCCAAAACCTATGCTAGTCATGTGACATGATGTTCAGACTTTACCTTACATACTCGTATCTAATTCAACAAGCGATGAGAGCTACCGGGACTCAGTATTGACAGCGTTTTAGTCGTAGGATGCTACATGTTCATGCCTATTGGTCGTGAGGTTGGGAAGAAGTACACTGTGAACGACTGTCACCCTTGTCCATCTAACCTCGTCTTGAAAAAGAACAAAGACCCCGGGAACACCTGCTATGACTTATCCTCCAACACCTCGCAGTAGCCAATCCAACCACTCAAACGAAATACCGTCGTCCAGAAGTGAAGAAGTGGCGTGAATGCCATCATTTGACAATTAGCGATGCACTAGGCACCAGTCCAAGCTCTTTCAAAGTAGCACCAAAGTCGACGTTGTCGAAAACCTTCCTTGGATAGTTTTGGGTAAAACTTTGTACCTCGGATCCAGTCTCTTCAGTTAATTTCGAAGCGACTTCGAAGAGTGTGGTTTCGACCGGAAATGATCTCTGAATGTTACCGCCGGAGGTTTGAAATCTTATGCGGGACTCGGTATATGTAGACGCTGGCTTCGATGCTACTGGTCTTGAACTTGTTAGTGGTTGCACGGCGGCCGGTGCCGCTGGTGGTGCTCGCCCCTCCCGTTCCGCTTTCTCCTTCTCGGCCCTGAGTCTTCGCTCTTCCTTGTCTACTTCAATCTTGGCTTTAATCCTCGCCTTTGCCGCTATTTCGTCCTGTTTTTCCTTCCGCTTAGCAGCAGCTTCTTTAAGCTGCTCCTTTTTCTGAAGATCTTCCTTAATATCCTGCACCTCTTTGGTGCTTTTCCGACGTATCTCCTAATAGACTAGGTCAGCGCAAGCTTTCGTGTATTAGGTATAGAGTACCGTAGTACAAACCTCGTTCTTTTTCTTGTCTAATTTATCCTGTTCTGACATCCCCTCTCGCTTCTCGGCGAGCTTCTGTCTCAGCTCTGCGAGTCTGGCCTTCTTATCCTCCTCTGTCAAAGGTGCAATCTCTTCCGTAGACTCGGCGAAATTAACGTGTTCCGTTCTTGAAGCATGAATTTCCGCTTGCGCCTGGCTCCGGAATTTCTTCCCGCAATCGTTGCACACCAGACTGTGAGCTACTTCGCCTGGTTTGAGAGCGATAGGTTCGACGCTCGGATCGGTTTCATCCTTTAAATCGGCAGCTTCTGAGGCGTTGATTTCCTCGATTGTTCTATCCTGACTCGCTTCCAACCACTCGAGAGCTCCTTGTACTGTACATTGTGTAAGCAAGTTTCTACAGGCAGAGATACACATGGTACGATCGTATAACGAATATTTACTTACAGCCCCCTGACTTGTTAACGGCCAGCTCGGCTCTGGCATTGTCAAAACCCATAGCGAGGAGAGCATCCAAATCGCTGGGCGCCATGATGGCTAATTGAAGTGTTGGGGAACCTAAGCAGGTATTAGGAAAGGAAGCAGTTCGGCGATAAACGAGCCTGTGGATGGTAGTACCCAACAAAGGATGCTGCTGAGCTCAGCTGCTCAAGCTGATAAAATAGATATCTAATCTATACGGAACAGCCACTGTGATGTTGGTTATAACTGTTGCTCAGTCACTCTCTCAACGCTCTGGTTCTCTTGTGTTTTAATGACATGGCTGTGATGGGTTTGTTAAACAATGGAAATTGGTGAGACCGTGAGAGTCGACGTCATTCACAGGGTCCAGTATAAACTTGTGCCGCCGGAAATCAAGCGAAAGCCTGAGTGAGACCAGTGAACCCCCAGCCCGCAAGTCCTACCAGCCATATTGCAACGACACTTCTTCTGATACAACACTGCAATTGCTCTCTGCTCGCACACTTCTCATAAACAGAACCCTCTATCAACTTAGAGCTTAGTCGGAAGTAATCGTCTAGGAAGCCTACATAACCCTTCCGCCGTACACACGCGATACTTTGACGACTTAGAGAATAACCATTTCACCATGTCTGTCCAGCTCGATCCCCCAGAGCTTGGCTTTCGCAGTATGTGTCCGAAACAAATCGTCTTGAGAAGTGTCCGCCTGACTGAATCAGGACCCTTCACCCACGAGGTCACTCAGCTACTGCGCCTATCGAATCCAAACGGCGATCCTATAGCCTTTAAAGTAATCTCACCTATGCCCTTCATATTCTTCGTCTCCATGATGCTAACCGGGCATAATACAACAGGTCAAAACCACTGCTCCAAAACAGTATGTCTTCGGTCAAACGGCCGTCGGCTGGCGCTAACCGCAGCATTAGATATTGCGTTCGCCCCAACTCTGGGCGCATCGAGCCTGGTAGCGAAGTCGAAGTGCAGGGTATATCAAGAATCTTGTGGTCTGTGTAGAGAGGGTAGCTGACGGCATTTTGCAGTGCTTCTACAGGCTATGCGAGAAGACCCACCACCGGATGCACGGTGCCGCGATAAATTCCTCGTCCAGTCAGTGGCTATAACGCCAGATAGAGAGTTGGCAAACATCACAGCTATTGTTAGCGATTTTGTTCGCTATATCTGAGTGCCTGCCGCTGACACTCCACAGTGGCAAAATATCGAAAAAGTTGCTAAAGGCTCCATCGAGGAGAGAAAGATTCGGGTGCTTTTCCTGCCAGCAGAAGGGTCTACAGCGACTCCAACTCACAACAACGTAAACGGAACTGTAAGTGACTTTTCCTTAAATACCACCTAGTGTCCGGGTGTACTAACATTCGATCTACCAGCACCTTGGGGAAGAAGCACCACCTCCCTCTTATGGCTCCCCCTCGCCCTCATTCGGTTCCCCCGCACCAGATGCCACCACACCTCAGATTCATTCTATCACGAATAGCAAGGGTCTTGGAGGCGCAGAGCCGGCCAGTAATGCTTCTTCGTCAAACAGGCAGTCCACGCTCGGCGCCGCCGCATCAACCGTCGCCAATGCTGTGCCGATTTCTACCGAAGACTTGCGCGCGCAGCTTTCTGAAGCCAAAGGGCAAATTCTGAGGCTGAAACAGCAAGCCGAAGACCAAGTTCTGAGACAGAGGAAGAGTGACGCTGTCAATCAGGATTCGAGAGAGCGTATCACGACCGGGACGACAGGCATGGGTATTCAGCAGCAACCGGCGGACGGTGTTCCAGTGCAGATTGTGGCCGCCCTGTGCTTGTTGAGCTTCCTCCTGGCTTACTTTTTCTTCTGATCGGTAGGGCTTCGTTCTTGTGCTTTCGCAGAATTTGGTGCAATCGGGGCTATGACGGTGGGTCGAGGTGTGAGAGAGCAAGTGAAGAGAGTTTCGGGTGTATCGCTCGGGCGTACCGGTTCAGGAGGGAACCCTAGCAGTGCTGCCATGGAACTATAGCGGAAAGACACCCTGACTCTAGGTAGCCTCGATCGTTTCCCTAACGCACTGTATTTTATATTTGAAACCAAAATTTGTTGATTCACGCCGAATCACAATTAAATCTAATTTCAAACATGCTATGGGAATCGAATTAACAAAAGCTTACCCACCTTTACATCGTAGATGCAACAGTCGCGTCCTGGAAGCGCTTGAATGTCTTTCAGTTTTCCCCTCACAAAACACTGTTCTGCCGCTCATTCTCCCCAATCTCCTCCCGCCACGCCCCAACTTTTCTCCACTTTTCTTTTCTTTTTACCCGACACCATAAACCGACCTCCTTATCCCAGATAAATTGCCAAATCACCCAAATCCAGCTCTTGTGATGTGGCAACTCTTTATAGAACTCTCTTGCGATCTCATGCAATGCCGGCAAACGCGTCCATGGGACGGCGGGGAAATCGTGGTGTTCGTTATGTAAGCCCACGTTGAAAGTAAGCATGTTTAAGGGGCCATAGTAGGAAAATGTTTCGGGCACGAGAGTGAGGTTAGAAGGGTCTTTTGCGGTCTCTGGTTGTTTGTCGAAAATGTAATGTTCGGCAATGAAGTGAGCGGCGCAGGGATGTAAGGAGCCGGCTAGGAAAGAGCTCATGACAAGGTAAGCCAGGGCATGGCCGCCAACATAGCGGGTAAGGAGCCAGTCAAACAGAACTTGAGCGAGAATGTTGAGGATGTGAATGGTGGTGAGAGGGAGCTGGTAGATCATCATGGGGCGGAGAGCGTAGAACAGGATTTGAAAGGTGGCGAAGAAGGCTTTACCAAAGACTGAGTCTAGGAAAAAGGCTTCAAGGGTGGTGGGGAGGTCCGTGTCTAGGCCGTCGACGCCAAGGGATTTATGGTGGGTTAGGTGGTAGGGCTGTAATGTCTTTAGCTATGTCTGCCAAGGGTATTTGGTCAAGAAAAGGATCCTTACTCGGAATGCCGCACTGTAGGGTATTCCGATTGGAAGATTGGCAAACATAGCCAAAAATCTGTTCGCTAATGGGGACTTGAAGGCCAGGTTGTGGGAGATCTCATGAATCGCCAGGAAGAGGGCCTGGTTACCCGTTGCACCAACGATGTAGGCTGTGAGAAAGAACGTCAAGGAGAGTATTGGTGTATTTTGTAAGCTGGCCGCACACATCAATTGCAGAGTAACGATTGCGAGTACGCAGTACTTAGTCAATGGTTCTGGGCCGCATAGCTTGGTTACCTTGGAGCGGCATTAGCATAAAGCTAAGCGCAGCTCCTTTGGGTCAGGAGCAATCACCTCCGGGTGCGCATTGATGATTGCTTGTCTCCGTGTTCTATGTGGCTCCTCTGTATATGACCAGAAGAAATCATCGCGGTTCGACGTCCTCGGTGCTTGATCCAGCGAGCGTTGCAGGGGCGGTTTGGGATGGCTGATGGACTGCACAGTGGCAGTGACCACGGAAGAAGGCATTATAGGGGGTGTAAAAGAGGTATGTACAACTATCAATGAAGATAAGGCATGTCCATAAACGTATTTTCCTCTGTTGATTTCTGTGGGGTCAACATTCAGGGTCCAGAACCGCTTTAGGCGCCAGGCGCGCCAATATCCAAATTTGGAACATTCAGGGTACAGTACGCAAAACAGAATTATTGGAAAGGCACGGTTTGAGAAAAGTCAGATTTCTTGTAGATCTATCCAATCGTGTTGGTTCGGGGATAATATTCGGTATATCATTTCAATCATGCCTCATCCATATCCGGGAGACCTGCGCCCAATTTCTCAACCCAGTCGATGTCTTTAGCATCACTAGAAATTGTCTCTATGATTCCTACCTAATAATCGTCTCCTCGACTGATAACCTCTTTAAAAGTGGGCCGCAGCAAGATGGTCTGGAGCAAGATTAGCAGTGACCTCGAGAAAGGACTTCTTGGAATGTGCTTACATGTTCGAACTGTGCAGTATAAGAGCCCTTGGTATCGCATAGTGGTGGATATGCCTCAATGATTCCACTCGAGACAAGATTGTTCAGCTGCACTTTGTCAGTAATTCCAATTCCTCCGACTGATAACAGTCGAGCAACTAACCCCAAGTAAGTATTTATCATGCCCTAGGCGGTCAAGGTATCTTCGACAAAAGGGTAGGGTTCCGAAATTTTTGGTGATGGTGTTCAAGAGACTCCTCGCCGAGGAAACCCGCAACGCCACATTTGGCGCATCTGCTTTTCTGGCGTAATGGGACGTCTCCATCTATATAATGTGAGTTTCGGAATGAACATTGAAGAGCTCAAACTGTTACATCATCTCGCACGTAACCTTTGCCGGTGCTCCCAAAAGTCTCAATGGCAAACGTCTCCCCCTCTTCCATTTTTGTTTGGTCCGAGCTTTTGACTATTGGTACACTCTTGCCTCCATGAATACTGTACTGCACGATGTCATGACCGTTTAGGTTCCGAATGCACTTCACGGGTAGCGTTTGCCCGCCAATTTCAACCTCGTAACTCTCCATTGCTTCCTGGATCGCCGCACCAATATCGCCCATTCGAACGTCGATCCCGGCTTCCTGTTAAGATTTTGATAAATCGTTCAAATATCTGGGGAATTGCCCGCTTACCCTTATTCCGGTGTTGGTCGCATCTTTGACAGCGGCCAATAAGTTGTCGTATACTGGATCGAACGTCATCGTCCATGCACTATCGACAATCCGGCCGTTGATATGAACACCGAAATCCACCTTCATCACATCCTCTTTCTGTAGCACGATTTTGTTTCCTGCATTAGGCGTGTAGTGTGCCGCGCAATGATTTAAGCTGAGACCTGTAGGGAATCCCATGCCTCCCTTAATATTGTCTCCTTCCTCCAAACCGGGATGGCCTGTCAACGCTCGTACACCATCTTCAATGCCTTCAGCAACCTCCGTCAGAGTTTGCCCCGGCTTGATATTCTTTTGTGCCCACTGCCTGACTTGTCTGTGGATCTCCGCACCTTGCCGGTAATCGCTAAGGAAATCCGTATTCATTCGGTCCAGATGGCGCTTCTCTTCATTGGTAGTGCGGAAAGCATTCTCATTTCTGTAGTCCACTATTTCACCCTCAGGATATTGGCCGTCTGTAAATAAACTAGATAGCACAACCCGTGGGGGCGAGCTCTGCCTCTTCGCCCCACTCGCTCCACCCTTCTTCTTTCTTGGCTTTCTCTTTTTCTTCTTTTTAACAGCTGAAGAACCTTAGCATCTTTACATAGCTTCAAGAGTTTTACCATGGACTTACCGCCTCCATCGCCAGCCCATCCCGCGTCTTCTTTGTCGTCATCGGAGTCCTCATGGTCATTTCCATCAATCCCAACCGTCACGGAGTGGCCGTTGACCTGCCCATTGGCATCTTTGCACTTATTCACTACCTGGACTGAGTTGAGGCTCTTGCAAGACGACTATACTGGAGAAGGCTTACGTTTGACCTTTTGGAGGTCATCGGCAACCTGAGATGCCATGTTATCTCGTAGCTTCGATCCTTGGAAAAGCTTTGATGTTCTATTCGAAGTCTGTCGGTTGTTACGAAGGCCACACGTATGATATTTTATGGTGGGGTCAAGACTCGGCAGGACTTGCCCTGGTTGACTTCACTCAAGTGTACCCGTACCGACAACGTCATTACGCGTAACCGCACACCGTAAGGTACTGTATGTCAGTCTCCAAGAGAGTACTCCCACACACTGGCACTATACCACGTTCAAAGAATGACTCCTATCTCATTCAATCTGAAGCAGATATATTCCGAAGATTATTCGGCATGAGGAATGCCACCACGCTACGCATCTTTTCGAGTCAGCTGTGTCCTACCACAACTGTGGCGTACGAAGTCGGCGCCGTTCCACGCAGGAGCAGTATGGAGGACCGATACCTCAGATCACTACAAGGTCCTAGGTCTTGACTCAACTGCCTCTGTTTCAGACATCAAGAAGTATGTGGGGCCTCATGTTCTCCAGGAGCTACATAGATTGCTGTTCTAAGTCTACCAGCCAATTCTACTCCCTATCAAAAGTCCACCACCCCGACCACAACCCAAACGATCCAGAAGCCTCAACCCGCTTTGTCGAAATCTCAGAAGCCTACGCCATCCTCGGTAGCCCCCAGAAGCGTGAACGCTATGATCGAGAAAACAGACGTGCTTCTGATGGGCCCCAAATACATGAACGCCAAGGCTCGCATTCAAGCTCCGCCCCATTTGGATCTCGACCGGCAAGTGGACTAAGTAGAAGACGTGCCCAATTTCGAGGCCCACCACCGAGCTTTTACCGTAGCGGCGGTTGGGGAAACCTAGGGGCGAAGAGGCGGTCACAGGCAGAATCTACAGCTTCTAGAGCAGCTGATACGGCTGCAGGATCTATAAAAGCTGGCTCGAGAATGGGTACGGGTGGAGGTTTCGGGCCAGGTGGGGCGCAAGCCGGCCGGGACAACGACGTACCACATTTTGACCGAGATGCGCATCATAAGATGCAAGAGCAGCAGGATGAAAGGAGGCGGCGGAGACTTGAGGATGAAGCGTTCTACAGTGGAAGTGGTGGGGGTGTATGGATTAACTTCGTCATGCTGAGCGGTGTGGTGGCTTTGGCTGGTTCTTTGCCCTTGATGTTCGGAAAAGGGCCCGGAAAGGACAAGGAAGACCTATGAGCTTGTTGCCTCAGGACCTCAGACTCGAGTCGTTGGGTAATTTAATTATATTAGGTTCGATTCCTAACAGCGCTGGTACAATGGTGTTGTGGTTATCTTTCTCTTCTCAGACGTGTTTCCGTGGCTAAGCCCCTTCGGGTTAACCTCTTCCCCTAAGCCCCTTTGGGTTAGCGACCCTCTGGATGACTTCGCGGCCTGAATACGGGTAACACGTCTGAGCGCAAAACTCCGTAATTTTGCCAGATCTGCCTTATTTTGGTGCGCGCCCGTACAAATTTTTTACCTTACGTTAAAAATCATCAACTTTCGACTTCGAGACGCAATCATCAACGCAACACATCTATTCTTTAAATATCGACAACTGAAATCAATACTAATATATCTATTCTATCGATTAATATAATCTCTGGTGCGCGATGATGACCTGGTTTTTATCCATATTTCCAACATCATTTCCAAAGTTTCAAAGATATGCTAGGTTCATTTTCCATTGCTCGGTGAGTTCAGCTGCTCGTTCGACTGTCCGAGCATATTTCGAAGACTTTTCAACGGTTGAAATATAGTTCTGTAACGACTCGATCGTTTATTAAATAGGTAGGTTCTCAGTAGATAAATAGGTAGGCTCTCAGTAGGTAGGTAGGTAGACCTTTAGCAGGCAGGTAGGTAGATACTCAGCAGGTAGGTAGGTAGGCCCTCAGTAGGTGGGTAGGTAGGCCCTCAGTAGGTGGGTAGGTAGGTAAATTTGGTAGAGAGCCATGAAGAGAGTCATATTGTTGTCGGGATTGAGTAGGGTTTCCTAGCCAATAAGCCCTAGGGATTTCGGCACATGTTAATCTCTAGCTCCGACACTCTATCCGAACACTTCCGGTACCCGAGCAAGCCTACAGAAGACTCAGCCCTCTTTGTTTGCTCTAATAAATACAGCTCGGATTCTCCTTTGGCTCTTCCTTCTGTATTCTTAGTATCCTAGTTATAGCTACCTCTATTGACTCAAATATTCTAGCCAGCTAGGCCTTACGTCACTGCAGTGAGGCTAGATTCTAGGCACGGTCCCAACACATATTTGATGCTCGGTAGGGATCAAATTTGTTTTTTGAATATGAAGCAATTTGAAGCTTGGTAGAAAACCATGTAGGAAGCCATGTAGGTACGAGGTAGATGATCATGTAGGTGAGTAGGTAGGTGAGCATGTAGGGTGACAAGTAGGTAGGAAGCCATGTAGGAAGCATTGTTTGAAGCACTGTTTGACGTGTGTTATGCGCCCGACCGATGCGTATTTTGAAGCATGTTGGGAGTTCGATAGAAAGCTCGATAGGAAAGTTTGGTGGGGGATTGAATGATGATCGAAAGTCTTGAAAATTATTTACACAGCACATATTTCGTTAAATCAATAAATACGTTAGATAGAGCATATAAAGATGTGTCTTCGACAGTATAATTCTTTGCACTTAATTATCGTGATGCTATCAGAAAACGCGCGAGATGTCGTCGACGTCGATTACTCGAACCTGGGGAAAATACAGGGTCCTGGACTCCCTGTGCGTAGTAAGCACCAGCTAACCCCGTTAGGGGTTAGTACACGTCTGAGAACTGAGGCAAGCTCAATTTGTTCCTGTATCCATGGGAGGCTAGTTCTGAACATACGTAACATATTATCCACTGACTCGTACCATACATTACCTGCTCTATGCTGCCGTCCTAAATTGCTTATTAAAAAGTCAAGTGCGACCTACGGACGCGGCAGTACAAAATCAAGGACCGCTATGTACACGGCGATCTTCGATTTGAGCCCACGTCATCCCAATGAAAGAAGAGTCGGTATGAACAATCTATCAGATATCAGAACGAAGGTAAGCGCGCTGTGGCTTCTACTTGTCCCCTTACGCCGCACCAGCTGCTACAACGATCAAACATCTCATAATATCTGCGTTCAAGATTCAAATGTAAAGCTCATACCAACCTGTCGATCATTAGCGACTGTCACTGCAGACCGATAGTGAGATCCGTACCTTGTGGGCGGATTCATTGAGTTTCTGAGTATCAAGGGAAGCTCCGAGACCAACGTTGATCCCTGGTCGAAGTAACACGTTGTAGGCTAGTGCGGCAATACCCCGATCATTGACTTTGGCCTGTGTTCGAAAGCAATCAGCTGAATGTATGTCAAAATTTTGAACGGGATGATCATGCCTTAGCGAAGGAGGTGGGGTCCAGGCGGTATTTGCTGGCTACTTCGAGTCCGACATTGTTGCTGCTTTTGGAGTCCCATGTGGCCTTAGCTCCAGCTTCGACCTCTGAGTTGACCTTGTGGTAGTATGAGGCCGCAAACACGCTCAAGTTGTTCGTAGCTGTAATGGCAGCGCTGTATTGAGGAACAGAGTATCCTATGGCCGCTGAATATCTCGTAATACTAGCTTTCTGCACATCATAACCTGCCTCTGCGCCGACCAAGAATCCCTCATGGCCGAGCACAGCATCAATATTGGCGGTGGGGCCTCTAAGCACGTCAAAAAAGGCACGCGCATGGAAATTAGGCTGCTTGAACTGGAGGTTGAGCTTGGCATTGAATTCTTGCGATTTTGGCTGGAATTGCGTCAAGACTTCAGCTTTCAAGCCTTTAGCGAGAGGGTCGGTCAACTCGAACTTTGTGTCAAGTAGGTTTGTCGTCGTCCACGCTTGGGTGAGGGTCAATCCTGTAGAACGGTAAATTATCAGCAATACTGCGTGTCCACGTTCAATGGTAATCTGATAGTGAACATTGCAGGTCTGGACGTTTTGGGAGTATGTAACGAAGCGCAAGTAATTGAAAGGTGTACCAGTTGCTGCATCCGTGTATTTGCCCTCAATCTAACACAATCTGGTCATCAGTAATTCCTTGGAGGTAGGAATCATCCTACAAGGGACAACTTACTGCACCGCCAGTAGGGCCATCATGAGCAGATTTCCCTTTGACGTTGAAGCTCACACCATTGGGGGCTTTGGACTTAACCTCAAGCGCGGCTATATTCGGTCAGCTTGAATGGAATGTGGAGACATCATTGGGATATCGACATGCCAGCTGCGGTATGGTAAAAGTCTTTGTTAAGAAGCTGCAGTGTTAGGTGTTAGCGTATGTATGCATGCATTTGGACGATGAACCTACATCGTTGGACGGCTTGGCAATATCGGAGAACGCTGGGATAGACATTGTGGCGGCTCTGACCTGCGGCCGGTACTTAAGTTCGACTTGTTGGTTGAGGATTCCTGTTGTTGTCAATCTCTCAAAAGTTGAAAAGAGGTAAGCAAAAGAAACCCGAAAATTGGTATTACTCCGGGTCACATCGGCCCGAGACCTAGAACTACCTCCTTTCAACCTTTCCAACACAGGAAAGGTTGTGTTCTCATGCGCCTATAAGCGACCTCAATTGATAGACGCGTTAGCGAATGACTACGATCATTATGAACCAGAACTCTACAAGCTCGACTATCAAATGGAGCAGTTAAAAACTAACATTAATGACAAGCGTGATGCACCTTTCCAGATTCGATCTCAAAGGCTTGGGTAGTCGAATTATTGCTCAATACTTGAGGCTCTAGATCTAGCCCAATGAATGCTTCAAGAGTTGTGGTGCTTGCTTTGCTCATTCCCACCATCTTAACGTCACACGATGGAAGATAATCTGCCGCAACCGGCTTGCTGCCTCTAAAATTTTCGACCAGGAGAAACTTGAAGCTCAGTTTAACATCTTAAGAGAAAGGGCATGCATAACTGAGAGGTGCGACAAAACCGTGGTGCTATCGACATCAAGAGAGCCTAGTACTAGTATGTACAAATTCCAGGCAATCCCGAGGGGATTCGAGAATAGGCCGAACTTGGTAAAGACTCCGGTCATGATTTCTTATCATCGTATCTGGCGACATGTGTGGCAATAGCACTATGAATGCTTAGCATCATTTCATATCACAGGTCAGATGTCTCACCGTCCACTAGGGTCTGTCTGTGTTGTCCAGGTAGGCTTCCATCGCATTACTGTTGAGGCACATTGAGGTGGGAAAAGCTCATCGAACATCATGCGATACCAGTATGCTTCTTTGGTTTCTGGGATGTCGTTGCCCCACTCAGGCTTAGGGTTCTTCATCTGGTCGTCAGATACATGAGTTTCCGCATTTTCTTTTAACGCGTCGATCCAGCCGTATCCGACTCCATCACTGAACTGTTCCTTCTGCCGCCACAAAATCTTATCTGGGAGATAAGGCTTCGAGTCCGGCTCATCACTGGTATTGAATGCCTGACGTAAGATGTATTTTTCAATGCGAGATTTTGTAACTAACTTCTCCGCAGGGTCAATGCTCATCACAACATCCAAGAACTAACCTTATTAGTAAGTCTCACAGTGGCTATACTAGATTTACTAACTTGCTTGTCGAGGAACGGTACTCGAGCTTCCACGCCCCAAGCTGCTGTGGATTTATTAGCTCGCAAGCAGTCGGATAGGTGGAGGTTTTTGATCCGTTGAACGGTTTCGGCATGGAATGCTTTCTTGTCGGGTGCAGCGTGGAAGTAGAGGTAGCCTCCAAACATTTCGTCGCTCCCTTCTCCACTGAGGACCATTTTTACTCCCATAGCCTTGATCTTGCGACTTAATAAAAACATTGGCGTTGAGGCACGGATCGTTGTTACGTCATACGTCTCAAGGTGGAGGATTACATCTGAAAGAGCATTGAGACCGTCGTCAGTAGTGAAAGTGAAACTGTAGTGCTTTGTACCAAGGAATTTGGCCACTTCCAGAGCAGCTTTGGTATCTGGTGAATTAGGGAGACCGATCGAGAAGGAATGGAGTTGAGGGAGCCATGTCACTGTCGATAACTCGTCTTCATCGTTGATTCCAACGAGTTCTTCGGGTGATTGCTGCTCATGATCGCCATGCCCATTGGCTTTACCATTCTGCGACGCCCGGAGTCTCAAGGTCTCTCTTTGTGCTATTGAAGCGACCAGACTTGAATCCAGACCGCCAGACAGAAGCACACCATAGGGAACCTCTGCCATCAATCGCTTGCGCACAGATCGTTCCAATGACTTCCGTATCAGCTTGTAGTCGATAGGCGTCGAAGGGACATTGAGTGGATCCCACCATGCAGGCAGAAAATACCGCACTGTCGAATTCGTATTTGAATCGTAGATATGACCCGGAGGAAACGTTATGATCTTATCACACACAGGGTGCAAGCATTTCAATTCGGATGCGAAATACACTGCACCAGGGGTTTGACTTGACCATCCCTGATAGAAGCTGGTGATTCCAATTGGATCCCGCGCAGCCACAATACGGTCTGCATTTTTGTCGTACAAAACCCATGAAAACATGCCATCGAGAAACTTAGGGGAGTTGGTTCCATGTTCCATGTACTATAGCCCATTAGCCATGGCACAGCTAATGCTTTAATTGAGCATACCAATGGTATTATGACTTCGCAATCTGAATGAGTTTTAAAATTGTAGGGTTCCTTAAGTTGCTTCCGCAGAACCCTGTGGTTGTATATTTCACCATTAACAGCTAGCGCCAGCGAGCCATCCTCGTTGACAAGAGGTTGAGCTCCACTCTCTGCTCACATGTAAGCGTTATGCGTATATTCTCATCATACTACTGACCAACGCCGACAATACTGAGCCGCTCATGTGCCAAGACTGCTTTCTCATCAGCTTCTTCACTCAACGCGGTGAAGAGACGTTTTACTTGTGGTGTTCGCTATGAAGTTGCCGCCTGAGCGCTATCAGAACGTTCATCCTCACCAGTGCCACTAGACTTGCTTACTCCAATCGGGACCTCGGTGGCGGACTCTGCAAATCCCATTAACATGTTTGGTTGATAAGCATTTTGAAGAAGGCTCACGCTTTAGCCATACGCAACGCGGTAGGCTTAAACTTCTGCACATCTGGGTGGCTGCAACATGTTAAAATATTCTAGGCTTATGCATTATCTGCATCGCAGACATGTTTACTAACCAGTGGCATGCGAATATGCCGCACATGTCTTTTCTTTCAGATTACTAACCAGTAATGTATGCAGTTGCAAACTTGAACCCTCTTCAACCTGGACGATTGTTTGCAAAGCAGGGAGATAGTATATGTTGGTGTAGGTAAAACAATTTTTTAGAAACAGGCATGTTTGGCCAGAGCCAATTTTGGTCGGAGATTAGATAAGATAAGGGTAGGACCACTATCTCGACATTCTACAGACTAGAAGATAGGACGCGACAATTGAGCCGCGGCAAGGCTCATCCATATTCAGGATATCCCAAACCACAGTCTCGCACAGCTTGAAGACGTGCAAACGCCTTGAAACCCCAATTTTCAGTCCCTCCAATCCTTGACCTTTCGCCCCGGAACTCCTAGGCTTGAAAAAAATCCTTGGTCAATGCCCCCATAGTGGAATATCCCCTTCCCTTGAAAACTCAGAGGTAGCGAACAGAGAGCTGGTAAATGGGAGGCAGGACTCAATCCGCGCAGTTCATGGCGCTGGATTTTCTTTAACAATATGCTTAACCTTTTTTTCGTAGGCTTGGCGATCCTTCTTAAAGAGATTGTAGGCTTCAGCTTGAGCTGGCGATTCGGGATTAGGATCGTTCAGCAAATCTTGAATGCCAAGAAGGATCTGCTTGATTGTGATCGCTGGCTTCCATCCCTCCTCTTCATTCAAGATGGACAGGCAAACCGTTCCCGAAGGATATACATTTGGGTGGAACAGAGGCGGTATGAATTTGCCTACAGATAAGTCAGACAATCTTCTAACAGAGTTATAGTGGTCAGTGCAGACATTTGGGCGGTTTGGTTGGGTATTCTAGAATGATATATCAGCTTCGTCTTACCGTGTCATACGGCCTGTTGTGATCATACCATCAGGAAATAGAACATCCAGCTTGAACAGCCCACCTTCCCAAAGTGTTTTGTCCTTCCCCGGCACTCCGCATTCCCATTTCTTGAGGTCCAATATTCCTTGCGGTGTACGCGCAGGTTTCGCAAAAAAACCGAAAGGATGGTCGCGGCGCCACTGCTTCCTGGAATTTACAGTGAGATTAGAACGATTGCTCGGTTGCGTCTCAGTCTCAGAGGGCGCCTTCACGTACCGCTCTTCCTGTAAACGGTTCTGGCAGAGCGACATGTTGGAAAGCTGGGTGACAGAGTGCTTTCGATTGTAGTAAAGTATGAAGGTAAGACAGAAAACGTGTGGAGAGGCGATCAGTGGGGAATTCACTGAGAATAAGCCTCTGAGTAGTTGAGTGTTTGCGGTGTTTGTTTGTGATATTACTGGAGTGAAAGCAAAACGGGTCTTTGCATCCTGTATAAGCGAGCAGGGGCCGAACCCCCCCTCTACCTCATGCCTGTAGGTCGAACTTTGGTTTAGAGCCTCGGCATGTCATGGCTTGCTGCAAGAATTGTATTGCAATATCCCTTTGGCCCTAGATCGTAATCTGAACGACCCAAACACAGATTGCTCATAAAATGATAGCAAGTCGCTCATGAGCGACAACGCTACCAAATTATGGAAAAGAAGCAAAGCCGAGGGGACACACAAGACGCAAACGCCGAGCCTGTACCGGCAATTAGGTCACATCCCACAGCAGAAGACGCCCCAGATCCAGACGAGGACGACCTGGATGATCTAGATGGTACAATCTGGTGGCCTATTCCTACCAAATAAGCAGCAACTAAATCTGCAGCAGACTTGCTTGACGATTTTTCGACGGCAAAGCTTGACACGCTCCAAGATGGCAAAGAGCCATCAGGATCTGACCAGCAATGTCCGGAACAATCCCATCTCGACCGTTCGGATACGGCCGTTACTGAGTTCAGCAAGCAGCTTCAAGAGCAGATGGCGGCGCTCATAGGTGATGCGGACGAATCGCCTGAAATGAAACGGGAAATTGAGGCTATGATGCAGGAGCTCGGCGCCGCGGCGGACCCTGGGCGTGTCAGTGAGTTGGAAGTCGGACCTGAGAATAAGAGTGCCGTCCCTGGCGCAGAAGAGTCCTTTCAAGAAACAATACGTAAGACCATGGAACGAATGCAAGCCTCCGGCGAGCAGGCCACTGCGGCAGCAGCATCAGAAGATCAAGATGATGTCCTTGCCCAGATGCTCAAGGAAATGCAAGGCGGTGGCATCGAAGGTCACGGAAATGAGGAGGATTTCTCCGCAATATTGATGGGCATGATGAAGCAATTAACGCACAAAGAGATACTGTATGAGCCCATGAAAGAATTACATGGTAAATTTCCTGCTTGGATGAGCAAGAACAAGGATAGTACAAAGCAGGAAGACTTAATAAGATATGAAGAACAGCAGAGACTAGTAGGAGAAATTGTTGGGAAATTTGAAGGTGACGGGTATTCAGACTCGCATCCTGCAGATAGGGAGTACATTGTGGAGCGAATGCAACAGGTATAGTGGTGCGTCCCAAACTCATTTTGCCGCAGGGTTAATCAGATCATCAGATGCAGGCAGCTGGCAGTCCTCCAGCAGATCTTGTTGGCGATATGAATGCAGCACAGGAAGCTTTGGGAGATCTTGATACAGGTTGCGCTCAACAATGACAAGGTTGACACGTCGACAAACGTGCCATGATGTGTACAGCAAGATGTACAAGACATGGGTATTCCAACAAACATGCCGAATTGCGCCGTAACTCCACCAGTCCAACGTATCCTATCCATGCCATCTTCTCTGGCGCTTACACAGGTCGGACCTCACAGTCGGACTTTACTGAATCCCACTAATCCGCTGACATATCCATCTCTTGGCCTGGACACCTCGCTGATGTCGAACAGCCATCAGTACCCTTGTCTCCTCCCTCTACCTCTGAGACAAGCTGCATAAATAAACCATCATAATCTTCATCTTCACTTCCATATTCATTCGTAAGAAATTCATGATCGTCGGTTGGCTGGGCAGCCTGTTCCACTAGGTATATTGAAGCTTCATATTCGTTGTCCATTTGCGATAGCACATCATCCACTACTCTCTTCTCTAAGATAGGCCGTGAGACAGCATATCTGGTAACGATGAGTGCGAAATTCTTACCTGGTCCAGAAGCGGGGTCAAGCTCAACTTCCATCTCCTCCGGAACTGTTGGGGCAGAACGAGCCTGCTCTATCTCCCATTGTTTCTGTTGTGAAAGGAAATCGTTTCTGAGTATCTATATGCATACCGTTAGCACACGGTATCGGACATGGAGAGAGTGTGCGGTACTTGGTCTGCACGTGAGTCCCATCTTCGGTCATCCCCATTTCGCTTGACTTTGGTCAAAAAGACTTGACGTCGCCGATCCTGCTCACCACCCCTTTGTAGCAGCAAGGATCGGGATTTTGCGCGTTGTTTATGGTTAGTTACCTTACTGGCCACTTTCGTAAATGGCGCCATTGATGGAGAATATTGACAAGCATAAGGATTGCATAGTGTCAGTGGCGATGGCTTCAGAGGCGCGTGTCCCAACACGTATGAGTGTACACTGATGGAGAACATAGTCCAAATCAGGTAGAGCTCGATATGAACAGAAGTTATCGTGAGTCTGGATCTGGCGCGCGTTCGCGTCATGGAATTATAATACCTTATCGATTAGAGTCGGAAGGGGATTGATATGGGTGCGACTCTGCCTTGGTTCGAGGACCAACCTATATCACGACACGCAGTCGTATCATTATTTTGCGTGGAGACAGCAACGTGTTTGAATGCTTCTCATCAAAGCAAGATCTTGAAGCTGCATGTTTACTGCATAGGGTAATTGCCTCGTAGGATTTCAGGACCACTACAAACCGAGGAGCTATGCACTTTGTTCTCAACTCAAACCATTATAAGTATCTACAGACGGTGGATTGACAGTAGTGGGTCCGTAAACCTGTACCAGCTTGTGAGATTCGTCCATACTCGCATTACCCGCTCTATACCAAAACACCCCGTATAACATTAAGCGCTATTTGTGTAAAAAGAAGACTCCTTCCTTTTCCCATCCAAGTAAGACAGCCGCTAAAAGTTTGATGCCGTGTTGACCGGTCCAGCTGGGTTATGATACTGCTCCAAATTCGATCTGAATGGACTGGTGCCACTGACGCTGCTCCTCTTTTCCAAACCGGAGGACCCCGGGTGGGAATCCATGAGATCATTATCCTCGTCAGCGTTGTGTCTTCTCCTGCCCCAAATCCTCCACGCCACTACCGCAAGTCCACCAAAGAGGATTGCACCTCCAATACCGACGACAACACCAATGATGATCCGCCTCTGAGATGGTTGGAGGCCAGAACTACCACTTGAGCCGTTACTTCCGTCAAGGGTCGGAGCGCTTGTGGATGTTGTTGAAGAAGTCGAAACCGCCACAAGACCAGTCGTGGTCGAGACATAGGTGAAGGTGTTGCTCCCGCTTACCGTAACAACCGTCGTAACTATCTGCTGAGTCCTGCTGCTGACAGACGTTGAGACGGACACGGTTGGTTTGCTGGAAGCTGAGGATTTGGAATCTGTAGATGCAACTCCTCCGGTAGATGGCCCAGACGTTGAGGATAATGAGGACTGGGAATTCGTTGTAGAGGGCTGAGAGGTCGACGACGGCACAGATGACGGAGCCATGGTCGTACTGTCTGAACTGCTAGTTGAGGGTGAGGTTGCTGTTGTTAACACCGAAGAGCTTGGGGATATTGTTGAAGGAGATGGAGATGATGAAGAGCCTGAGGTAGCACTAGAGCTCGCAGATGAGGTTGGTGTGGGAGTGGACGAGGCTCCTGTGCTTAGAGCACCTATGATCTGTCGGCGTTGAAGAGCGGCGTCTACATTAGAGGCGGTAGTTATCGAGAGTAGCGAAAGGAACAGAAAGAACAGAAAGTGCGTGACTCCAGAGTTGAACATGTTGGGTGACTCTGAGTAGAGGAAGGCTCAGCGCGTTGTTGAGGCGAGGATGTGAGTTGCGCTCTAACAAAGACGGTGGGAAGAAACCCCGAAAATTGTTGTTGAAAGTGACAGATATTATTGCTGAGTGAATGAACGAAGACAGCGACAGGATGATGGAATGGAGAAGTTATTTGTATTGTTGTGGTGGGAAGGGCGAAACGGTAAGGTACTGCATGTAAATTACGGTATTCTACCTTGGTAGTCTTCTGCAGCCGAAAATAGCTTCCGGACTGTCACTGGCGACTGGCTGGCTCGGCTGACTTGATGGGCCTGCACCTCGTATAGAACTCAATGATTGTGCCTTCATGCCTTCATAACCTATCGACAATTTTGTGTCATCTGTGTCTGCACACCCGCCGAGTCCCCAGTATCTGGACAATACCGTGACTTGTGATCCTGGTGGAAGGATAGTCGACTGGGTGGGCGGCATGAGCAGATCTTGGATTCATCAATACGCGCCCAGCGCTTGACGCTATGAAAAGAGCTTCACAGTATGATTCTGAAACCCTTTGACTGATCTCTGCAACAGTCATGCTACTGTATTTATCTTCGCCGTCCTTGATGTACCGCTCATTGATATCGATATGCTATGAATAGCTACCTTAGCGACCTTCTATGAAATCATTTAACCGTAGAAAGACCGTGTTATATTTGCGAAACTGTTTCAACATGATAAAAAAGATGTTAACATTCAAGTTTGATTGATAATGATTTATTTTGAAAGAAGTGTTGAAATTGAAGTCGTTGTATGTAAATAGTGATGTCAACATGATGTCAAAAAGAACTCATCTTCGCATTCTTCACTCGTCATTTGTGTTATGAGTTTGCATAGAGCGAATCATATGAGTGTATTCTAACTAGAAGTTCAAAGCTGAAGAAGAAAGAAGATGCAACACGTCATGAGTTTTATTCATGAAGACACGCTAGATTGCTAGCGTGTTAACATCAGCTCTATACTAGTTTATGATAGTCTGACATGATTTATGTTAGACTAATTCAAAGTGCATGATCACAACATTATTTCTTTCTCTTCATTTAACAATGTTCTCATTGCTACAGTTCAGTCAATCTTTCTAAAGTTAATTTCTATCTTGACTTGTTTGAATAACATTCATGAAAGTCATTAATGACTTTCTGTTGGGACCGTGCCTAGAATCTAACCACACTGCAGCGAGGTAGTGCGTAGCTGGATAGAATGTTTGATCAATAGAGGTAGCTATAACTAGGAAACTAAGAATACAGAAGGAAGAAGACACTTCCGAGCTGTATCTATAGTAGGGCGAACAAAGGGGCGAAGTAGCCGGTTTGCTAGGGCTCGGATAGATGGAATGTTCCAGCATATTCCGATCCGGAACATCGTTGTTCCTTGTTCACATACCGAAATCCCTAGGGCCTATTGGCTAGGCCCTATTCAATGCCGACACGCTTCGTAACATTACCCCCTTCTCTTTAAAAGTCATGTCCCTATGACTTGTAGTGTAGCTCATAGCGACAGCGACTAGGGAGCTCTGATGCTCGCCTTCCTACCAACCTTCCTATTGACCTTCCAAACCAACCCGCCAAATGCCTATTGTAGCAGGCTCACTATGAGGGGGGAAGGGCGGCCATTGTAGCAGGCTCACTATTTGACGTAGGAACACGAGGTAGGCCGGTTCGCTGATAGGTAGGGCGATGTGGGTAGGTAGGTCATCGCATTGACAGTGCCATTGAAGCAGGCTCACTAGCCGACTTGCTCATTGAAGAGGTCGGTTCTCATCGGCTTGCCTTTGTAGCAGGCTCACTAAATTGACACAGGAACACGAGGTAGGCCGGTTCACTGATAGGTAGAGCGATGTGACTAGGTCATCGCATTGACGACGCCTTTGTAGCAGGCTCACTAAATTGACCTTGGTCCGGATCGAGCCGAACCGAATTTGATGGCACAGATTATTTTGACTCGACTGATCCACGAGCTTTTTGGGGGGGGAGGTTGAACAGCTTATTTTCACTCGTCTGCTCCACGAGAATGGGTTGATTCTCAAGCAATCCACGAAGGTTCTTTATCGTCGATCCTATTAATCAGGTGAACCGATGCTACTGAATGAGCGGTAGATCTTCTAGCAATCCAACGGCCGTATGTTCCCGTTGATTCTATGAATCCCCTGGTGTTGTTCTTGTCTTTCGAGGTCGGACCACCAGGTAAACAAATTTCTTTAGACTCGATTCGTCTGTACGAGTGACTTGAATGGGTAATGGAACCGGTATCGTGTGGTAAACGGATTCTTAGTTTAATGTTGGGACCGTGCCTAGAATCTAACCACACTGCAGCGAGGTAGTGCGTAGCTGGATAGAATGTTTGATCAATAGAGGTAGCTATAACTAGGAAACTAAGAATACAGAAGGAAGAAGACACTTCCGAGCTGTATCTATAGTAGGGCGAACAAAGGGGCGAAGTAGCCGGTTTGCTAGAGCTCGAATAGATGAAATGTTCCAGCATATTCCGATCCGGAACATCGTTGTTCCTTGTTCACATACCGAAATCCCTAGAGCCTATTGACTAGGCTCTATTCAATGCCGACACGCTTCGTAACACTTTCAAGCAATCTTTGAATTCACTTTCATAATTTCATTAATGTTGTATTAATGTAGATTGACGTTGTATTCTTTTCAATTGACATGATATTGTAGTCATTTGCTTCATTCATAGTATCTGAAATTCAATATGTTCTTCACTTTTCATTCATTTTCATCTTTAATCACTATAAAATCAGACAATTTATTTCATTGTTCTTTTAAAGCATTTTTTGAATTTAGTTGCAGCAAATTTGATGCAAACTTTGAATGAATCTTCATAGTCAATAACAGTTTCAATTGATATGCATGTTCAATCTTGATCAGTGTTACAAGCGTATCAAGACTGAACAAGGCTGAAGCTCTAATCAATTTGCAATGCACGCTAGCGAGTACTCTGTGTAATGATTAGAATTAGTCAACAATCTAGTCGAGATCTGATCTAGATCTGGCTCAGATTTGACTCAGATATGACTCAGCATCTTTTTTCTTTTCTAAGCACATTCTAATCAGCTTCTATTGTCTTCTAGACAAACACACTTCTTTGTGTTACGAGTAGTCAACAGATTTCTATGACAAACACATTTCGTTGTGTCATAAACATCTTTCAAATCAACATCTTTCTTGTGTTTCAACACGTCTTCTTTAAGACTAGCGTCGATTTGAGTAACTACTATATAGAGCGTATTCTTCTTGTCTTTTGTATCTTCTTTCTTCTGTATTCTTAAAGTCTTAGTTATAGCTATCTCTATCGATCAAACATTCTAGTCACGCATGCACTCTGATTAGTTTCTAGACATGATTTCAACATTACTTTAAGAATTCGTTAATCACATGATACTGATTTCTATACTCATTCAAATTCACTCGACTGACAACGAAATGAGTATAAAGAAATTTGTGTATCTGATGATCGATGACATCGAAAGACAGAACAACATCAAGAAATCAATAAAATCAATGAGAACATATGATCATATGATTGCTAGAGAATTTATCGCTCAGTTAGTAGCATCAGTTCAAATCAATTAATAGAATCAACGATAAAGAATCTTTGTTGATTGCTTGAGAATCACAAAAATTCTCTTTCAAATCAGCAACACTCTTCTTTAAAGACTAAACACTTTAACAAATGATCTCACTATCTACTATTGAGTATCATCATTCGCTCAATCATCAAAACCTTCATCATGATTCGATCATCTGTGAATATTCAACTCAATCTCTTTGAAAGTAATCAGAGCTTTGATTCAATCATTTATCTCAAGTTATCTTCTTGTCTATTGAAATTTCTTAGAACTGACTTCGTACGAAAACATCGTCAATTCATGCCTCATTCTCAGACACTCAATGAATCTCTGAAAGTCTCTATTCTCTGAGATATCAAAAATGTAGAGCAGCTACAACATTGAGTCAAACAAGACTCAGAAGTTTTTCTAGAAGATCTAAACAATCTTCGAACTCAACGAGATCTAGATGTAGAAGTTTGTGAGCTATTTGATAAAATACTCAGCGAACAGATATGAAAGACTCATTTCGAGAAAATTGATTGAGCAAAAGAATGATTGAATCTAAATCTTAAAAAGCTTCAAGATCAGCTGATGAAACTACAACATTGACTGCGATTGACTAAAGAAGATACTTCTACTTCTTTCATCATGTTCAATTCATTCAAGTGATCTCAAAAGCTTTCGAATTCATCTCTGTTTACTGATGAAAAAGAATTTATCTGAAATGATTGACAAGAAAAGATTCGTGACAAGCTAGAAATCAACATTGATCATTTCAATAATGACAGAGCTATACTAGTCTACATTCATTTTTGAATCAGCGAAGACACAGTCAAAGTCACTTTAGTCAGACGTCAGCAAGATTCATTGAACTCTTATTCAACAATCAATAATCTATTAGATGAACTTGCTCAGCTTTATGATGATTCTGACAAAGAGACAAACTTTCAAAGAGAATATGTCAATCTCATTCAAGAAAAGAGCAAATTCAGCGACTTTTATTTAATATTTCAACGTCTGTTCTTCTATCTAGAGTATCACGAAAAGCAATTGATCATCAATTTACAAGACAAGATAGTCTATCATCTTCGTGCAGCTTGAAGTAGTCAGCTGATTCAGTCAGAATCTTTCAATGAAATTCGTAGTTATCTGATTCATTTAAACAATGAGCATTGAGTCATGAATGACATCAAAGAAAAGAAATTCTTGATCAAAGTCAGAAAGCAAGTCATCTTTGCTGAGAAATAAGATTCATTGAATCTCTATAGAAAGATCAAAGTCACTACATTCATCGATCATTCAAAGTTGCACGACGTGATTTTAACTAGCGTCGAAGACATCGATCTACAAGCTGAAATCTGTTTCATCTGTCACAAATCAGATCATACTTCTAAAGAGTTCTCTGATTAATTGAGAGTCAATGCATTAGAAGATGATGAGTTTGATCAATTTACATCGAACTCTGAGTTCGATTCTGATTCAAAAAACTAGTTATCTCTTTTAGAGTCATTGAAGAGATAGAAATCATATCTTTGTGCAGTCAAATCGAAGTTCTATTGAAAGAAAACTATTTCGAGAAGTCATTTCTGATCAATGCTTCTCTTATTTCTCAGAGCAATTCTTTCAGCCTTTGTTCTTTGATAGATAGTGATTTCGTCGTCTACATGCTGATACATGACAAGCTAGTCGATAAAGTATGTCAGAAACTTGAAATACAATCTATATCACTAGCAAAAGAGAAGTTAATACGAGACTATGATGAAAAGTTAGCTAGAAAGACTATTACTCATAAGATTCTACTCAATCTCACGATCAAAAGTCATAAGAAATTGACAATGTCAATGCTGATAGCTGATATCGAGCATTATGAAGCTATATTAAGCAAACTCTGAATGAATAAAAATGAAATATTATTGAACATGAGACATGATACTATCGTATTTTCTGATCAATTAAATACTTCTATTTCGGTTTTTTTGATCTCGTCAAATACAAAGCACTTAAGTTGATCGCTGTTATGAACATGTCTGAATCAATCAGAATTCAGATCTAATTCTAATCAATTTGATTAAAGCAAGTCATGATGCTATACCTAGTTTGAACCTAGCGCATTTCTTCAAGTCATTCTCAGCACTTCTTCTCGTTGTTCAACACTTTCTTCATTCATCTCTTTCATCATTCTTTTAGACAAACACATCTGACATATTACATCACATCTGTATTGAGTCTAGCGCAGTCTCAAGCCATTATTTATAGAAGAGCTTGCACTCTTTCTTTTCTGTATTCTTAATGTTTTGTTATAGCTATCTCTAAAGAGCAATACATACATATCAGTTTCAAGTCTCTTTGATTGAATGATCTAGACATGATCTCAACATTACATTAAGAATCTCGTTTATCATACGATATAGATACTCATTACTCGTTCAATATACTCGTTCAGACAGATAGAGTCTAAAGAAATTCATTTACCTGATGATCAACGCAATCGAAAGACAGAACAACACTAGAAAATCTATAGAATCAACAGCGAGACTGATTGAATTGCTAGACGACTTACAGCTCATTAAGTACACATCGTTCATTTCGATTAATAGAATCAGCGATAAAGAATCTTCGTTGATTGCTAGAGAATCAAATCGATCAAGAGAATCAATCAACTCTCAAATCAAACAACAAAAATGACTTCATCTTCTATTGTCGAGCATCACTTTTCGCTCGATTTCTTTCTTTTAAAACATTCATTCAATTCAATCTCTTCTTTCTTCTTCATCATGTCTCATTTCTTCAAAAAGCATTTCGAAGCTTCATTCTTCATTGTTGAAGATAATGACTCATTCGCTGAAATCATAACATCTTCTATGACTATGAAAGCTTTGAAGAAACGATGCGAAGAGCTGAAAGCTAAACTACAAGCTAAAGAGATTACTTCGTCATTGTCAATCTACTCTGAGCGTTCTAGATTTCAGAAAATACTCGATTCTTCATTGTTCATTGATGAAAAAAACTCTATCTGAAAGAACTAGTATGAAAAAGTTCAGAACAAGCTAGAAATTAACGTCAATCTCTTTTCAAGTGAATGAGTCAAGCTGAGCTACGTACATTTCAGATTATTCGATGATGCAGCTGAGATCATTCAGTCAAGACGCGAACGTGACTGTTTCAACTCATACAAGATCGTCGATGAGCTTTTGAAAGAGCTAGCTCAGTTGTTTGATGATTCAGATAAAGAAGTCAACTTTCGTAGAAACTACTACAACTTGATTCAAGAACAGAAGAAATTCAGCAAGTTTTATACTCAATTTCAATGACTATTTTTCTATCTAGACTATCAAGAAAAACAGCTGATCGTTGATTTAAAGAATAAAATAAACTCTCGACTTTGATTCGCTTGAGTAACTCAATTGATTCAACTCAGTACTCTGAAAGAAATTCATTTCTATCTCATTCAATTGAATAACAATCAACGAGCTATTCAAGAGATCAAGAATAAAGAAGCAATGATCAAAGCTTGAACAACTAAACAGATCATCTTTGCTGAAGAATCAGTCAAAACTATTCATAAAATCATAGAAACGAAGATGATTGATCAATCAAAATCACGCAACGCTGTTTTGACTAACGTCAAAGAAAATGACTTACTAATTGAAAACTGCTTTCTATGTCATAAGTCTGATCATACTTCTAAAGAGTGCTTGAATAGATCTTTCAGAATTAACACATTAGATGACGAGTTTGATCTTTCTTTGAACTTCAATTCAGAGTCTGATTCAAAAAACTAATCATCTCTTTCAGAGTCATCAAAAAGATAGAGATCATTTCTTTGTGCAATTTAATCGACGAAATTTCATCTATCGAAGAGAATTACTTTGAAAAGTCATTTCTAGTCGATGTCATTCTATTCTCGCAAGACGAATTCTTCAAGCTACAATCTCTGATAGATAGTGACTCGACGATTTACATCTTGATTCATACAAAGCTAGTCGATCAAATATGTCAGAAGCTTGAAATTCAACTCATACAACTAGCTAAAGAGAAGTTAATAAGAGAATATAACAAAAAGCTGACAAAGAAGATCATTACTCATAAAATTCTACTCAATCTCACAGTTGAAAGTCATAAGAAATTGACTGTTTCAATGTTAATAGCTGATATAAATCATCATGACGTCATATTAGAAAAGCTCTGAATGAACAAAAATGAAATATTACTAGATATGTGAAACGATGTCATCATTTTTTCAAATTAATTAGAAGCTCTCATTTCTGTTTTTTCAATGTCAGTCAGAGCTTCACACTCAAAATGATCACGATCATCAAATTCTTCTATCAGTTCAGTCTTCAAAGTGCTTCAACGACTCACTTCTACTGCTTTGAAAAAGAACTTTTTTATGTTCAGTGTGAAAGCTGCATCTTTTCATGCATTGATTAAACGATCAAAGAAGAATTGCATCGAGATTTTTGCTATGTTGATCGAAGATATTGATAAAGAAATAGTCTACAACACTCAATGCAAACTGAACATTTTAGACGTTGCTTTCATCAATGCATCAGCTCAAAATTTAGAAGACATCAAAGTCAAGCTATCTTTGAAATATCAGAATTTTCTCGACGTGTTTGATCAAGCTTAAGTCGATAAGCTATCATCTCATCGTTCATATGATCATAAGATAGAACTCACTAACGATGTCATTTCTTCTAAATGTTGAGCTTATTGAATATCACTTTACAAGCTTCAGAAGATCAAGAAATATCTGAACGAAAATCTGTCAAAAAGTTTTATTACTTCTAGCAAGATCTCGTATTTCTCACTCGTTCTATTCACTCTGAAGATCAATGATGATCTTTGCTTCTGCGTTGACTATCAAAAGCTCAATGTCATTATCAAAAGAAATCACTACTCTCTATCGCTCATAGATGAGATGATTGACAAAATCGTTGACTGCAAACATCTGACTCAACTGAATATAATTTTCGCTTTCAACAAACTTTGTATGCATCTCGATAGTGAGAACTATACAATCTTCATTATTGCTCTAGAAGCGTACAAATCAAAGATTCTATCATTTGAATTAACAAATGATTTGATCTCATTTCAGCAATATATGAATAATGTTTTATGAGACTTTCTAAATGACTTCTGTCAAGCTTATTTAGACGACATTCTCATATACAGCAAGACTCAAAAGAAGCATAAACAACATGTCAAGATGATACTAGATTATCTACAAGATGCTGATCTGCAAATAGATATTCAAAAGTGCAAATTCAACGTAGAAGAAACAGTCTTTTTAGAAGTCATAGTATCAGAACAAAATCTTTGCATGAACTTTATTAAAGTGAAAGCTATAGTCAATTGAGCTACATCTACTAATCTAAAAGAGATACAAGACTTTGTTGACTTCATCAATTTCTATTGATGCTTCATTAAGAACTTTTTGAAACTAGTCAAGTCATTCACTCAGTTGACATGAAAAAACACATCTTTTGTTTGAAACGAAGTCTGCATCGAAGTCTTTGACAATCTAAAGAAGCAGATCAGCTCAATCTCAGTTCTACGTCATTTTGATGTCAAACATCAAGCTATTTTGAAAATCGATGCATTCAACTATGTAAAAGACGACATACTATCTCAGTATGATGATGAGAATGTGCTTCACTCGATAGTCTTTTATAGCAAGAGCATGATTTCAGCTGAATGCAATTATCACATCTATGACAAGAAATTGCTAGCTATCATTTAATGCTTTGAACATTGATGACTTGAACTAAAAGATACTGAGCTATCTGTTCAGATGTTTACTGATCATCAGACTTTGAAGATCTTTATGAAAAACAAACAGCTGACTTGATAACAAGCGAACTATCTGAATATTCTATTGAAGTTTAACTTTCAAATTATCTTTCGATCAGACAAAATAAACATCAAAGTTGATGCTTTAACTAGAATGTCGATGATCGATAGTTCTGAATCAGTTAAAGACATGAATGATTGTTTTCAGACTATACTGACTTCGAATTGAATAAACATTCTATCAATCGAGTTCAAAATTGAATCTGAATACAAGATTAATCTCTATCAACGCGTATATCTAGTTAATCAGAAGAATGAACTATGCAATGAGTATCAACAAGCTATGAACAAAAATAAACTGAAGCTTCATGACATGAAGCTAAAGAACTGTCAAATCATTGACAACGTTCTATTTAAAAAAAATTTACTATGAATGTCAAAACAAATGCATATGAAATTGCTTTGAAAGATTCACGATTAATCATCAATCTCGCACTCTGACATTAGATGAATGATTAATCTAGTTCAACGCTTCTATTATTGATCAGATCATCAAGCAATTATTCAACAATACATTCAAAACTGTCATGTTTGTCAGCAAAGCAAAGCATCTCAAGATGATACAAATGATTTGCTTCAGTCTCTATCAATTTCTCAGCAGTGTTGACAAGATATAACTATGAACTTCATCACTGAGCTATCTCTATCGAAAAACTATAACGTTATTTGCATGATCATATGTCATCTCTTCAAAGAACATTACTATGTTCTCTGTCATTGAAAAGACAATGACATTTCAATCAAAGAAACAGTATGAATCATGCTATGAAATGTCTATCGACTTTATGATCTATTCAGTTCTATCGTTTTGAATAGAGACTTTCAGTTCATATCGATCATGTGATAAAGTCTTTGTAAATGACTGAAGATCAAAGTTAATTTATCAACAGTCTATCATTCAAAGATTGATGATCAGTTGAAACGAGTTAATCAAGATGTTGAATGCAAACTTTGAATCTACTGCAATTACATGCAGAATGACTGAGCTAAATGACTTTCAATGATGAAATTCAGTAACAATTTCAATACATTCTCAACTATCTCAATGATTTCTTTCTACTTCAATAAAGACTTTCACTTTCGAATGAGTTTCAATTCAGATACAACTGATTATGAAATGATTCATCAACATATTGAGACTAGAAAAATCGATGACATTGTCACTTGAATGAGCGAACTTCTTATCTTTGATCATCAACAATTGAAAAAAATCAAGCAGATTATCGAAGCTCAGATAAACAAGCATAAATGAGACGTCATCTATGAAGTAAATGATCAAGTTTGATTAGTCTTCGAAAACATCAAAATCACTAAATCATGCAAAGATTTGAAAGACAAGCAGCTTGATCTCTATTCAATCACAGTCAAAGTTGAGATCTTCTATCGTCTTCAGCTACTTAGAAGCATGAAGTATATACATTCAGTGTTCAGCTCAAAGTATCTATGATCTTCACTCAACGACTTTCTATCGAGACAACATTCTGAACTCTTTAGATCAATGATCATTGAAGAGAATGAAGAGCACTGAAAAGTAGATGATATATTGAACTTCAGATGATATAGAGAAAGACTACAATACAAGATCAAATGAATCAAAGTAAATCATGACGACGAATGATACTATGTCGATAAAGAGAAATTCGATGACTTGAAGAAAGTTCTGAATGAATTTCACAAGCTATACTCGAATAAGTTGCACTAAATTGAAAACATGATGAATTTTTTTTGCTTTTATTTCTTTTCTATTCATGCAAACATGAATGTTCAAAGAGAAAAGTAATGTTATAAACATGTCTGAATCAATCAAAATTCAGATCTAATTCTAATCAATTTGATTAAAGCAAGTCATGATGCTATGTCTAGTTTGAATCTAGCGCATCTCTTCAAGTCATTCTCAGTACTTCTTTTCATTGTTCAACACTTTCTTCATTCATTTCTTTCATCATTCTTTTAGATAAACACATCTGACATATTACATTACATCTGTATCAAGTCTAGCGCAGCCTCAAGTCATTATTTATAGAAGAGCTCACACTCTTTCTCTTCTGTATTCTTAATGTCTTGTTATAGCTATCTCTAAAGAGCAATACATACATATCAGTTTCAAGTTTCTTTGATTGAATGATCTAGACATGATCTCAACAATCGCGATCAACTTTGATCTCTTCAGCAGCTCATAGCAAGATCTCTAAAATGCTCAAGCACTCAGTTTCATTCTTTCAGAAAGAGTCATTCTTCATTCAAAACATAGACGTTGTCTCTTTTCAAGCACTAGTAAAACGAAAAAAGAAGAATCAGACAAAGATTTTTGCTATGTTCATCAAAGACATCAATAGAAAAATCATCTACAATACTCAATGCAAACTAGATGTCATAAACGTTTTCTTAGTCGATGAAATGACTTAGAATCTAGAAGATATTAAAGTCAAGCTATCATCAAAATATCAGAATTTTCTAGACGTCTTTGATCAAGCTCAAGCAGACAAGCTATTGTTGAAATCATGTCTAGATCATTCAATCAAAGAAGCTCAGAGCTGATATGTATGTATTGTTCTTTAAAGATAACTATAACAAGACATTAAGAATACAGAAGAGAAAGAGTGTGAGCTCTTCTATAAATAATGACTTGAGACTGCATTAGACTTGATACAGATGTGATGTAATATATCAGATGTGTTTGTTTAAAAGAATGATGAAAAAGATGAATGAAGAAAGTGCTGAACAACGAAAAGAAGTGCTGAGAATGACTTGAAGAGATCAACAGAAGTGCGCTAGATTCAAACTAAACATAGCATCATGACTTGCTTTAATCAAATTGATTAGAATTAGATCTGAACTCTGATTAATTCAGACATGTTCATAACATTATTCTTCTCTTTGAACATTCTGTTATGATTCTAGCCTTTGTCTGATTTCATTCTAATCGAGTCTAGCGAAAATCTGATCTAGAGATGATATCATTGAGACTCTGCATCATATGTGTAAGACGTCAACTCAATCGAGTCTAGCACAGAGTTGAGAAATACACATATAAGAATTAAGTTCTTTTCTGTAGATACTTTTCTTTCTTAGCATTTATTTATTAGTTAAATGACATCTTTATGACTCGCTTTAGATCGACTTCTAACAGTAGATAAATGCTAATCAACTACTCTGCTATCAACGTGTAAATGATATGAAATAATCTACTTCTATTCAGAAAATTCGCAAGAAATTCTTTAAATTACTTTCATCAAAACACATCTTCAAATTTACTCAAATTTACTCAAATTTATCAAATCAATCACTCAACTTTATCACAATCAAATCTATCTATTTATCTTTCTTACAATGACACGCGACTTTGAATCAGTCGAGTCACAAACAGCTTGTCTGCTTAGAAGCATTGCTAGCAGACGCGTTTTCATTATTTCTTTTCATGTCTCAGCTGAATCTCAGAATGTCGCTATCTCATGAAACATTAACACAAGTCAACAACTTCGTCAATGAGCTATTGATCAGTCAGATGAGATCATCAAGATGCTGATCGAGCTAAGAGATTAACGAGACATGACTTTGAAACTGAATGAGCAGTGAATCGTTGTTCAAGTTGAACATGACAAGAGATTGAATCAACTAAAGATCAAACAGATGATCATAAACACTCTAGAAGAGACAAACAAACGCTATCAAGAAAAGATGTTGAATCTCAAGAATAAACTCAAAGAAGTATTGCATTCAACGAATCAATCTCGATCTCGCCAGTCTACTGAATCTCTATCTCGTCAATCTATTAAGAATCATACTCGATGTGAGTCATTCACTCTATTTAATAATGATCATCACAAGTCTTTCAAGTTTTTGAATTTATCTGTATTCATTGATGAAGATGAATCAACATGAAATAGCTGAAGAATTAAGATGAACGACAAGCTTCAGACAAATGTTGATCACTTCGATAATGAGAATATCTGTATTGTCTATGTGATATCTAAACTAGAAGATGATGCTGCTGAGCACATCTTCGCTTGACATCAACATGATGCTTCGCATTCATACATCTCGATCGACGAGCTATTTGAGCATCTGAAAGAAATATACAATGATCAGAATAAGAATCGAAAGTGTCATTGCAAGTATAACACTTTGAGACAAGCAGACAAGTTCTTCAACATCTTTTACTTCAACTTTATGAAGCTATTCAGCTATCTAGAATACAATGATTGCATTCTGATGAATGATCTTCAAAATAAGATCAACAATCGCTTACAGAATGCTCTATTGATTTGCTCGAAAGATTTTATCACTCTACATCGTCTCAAGAGCTTTCTTCAGAGTATGAATAATAGACAGCAAGTCAATTATCAGCTTTGAAGCGAACGTTGCATGATCATTGTCAAAGTCACTGTCGTATCTGATAAATGCGCTGCTACTTCATTGTCAGTAGTGACGACTTCAATAATTGAATATGTCAAGTCAACTATCTTTTCTAGCTCTGAGTCAGTCAGATCGTTTATCGTCTGCTATATCTGCAAGATCTCAGATCACTTATTCAAGAACTGTTCTCAGAACAAGATCAATACTTCTGCTTCTTGAGCTTTCATTCTTCGTCTACATGAAATCGTCATTTCAAAGAATAAAAAGAATGAGAAAATGTCTTCTTTTGAAGATAGCGAGGCAAAAAACTAGAGACTTTCATCAAAGATGCAATGAAAGATGTGTTAATTTCTTCAACGATGAGCATGTCAGATGACTTTTTTGCTTCTGAATCTTTGATTACTGAATGTGTACTTTCTAGCAATGAAATTAGTTACTCATTGAAGTCATTGATTGACATTGAAGCTGCTGACTATTCGTTCATTGATGAAGTGATCGCGCAGATTGTTTGTGATCAGTTGCAAATTGAGTCTCTGACTTTGATCAAAGCGAAGTCAATTCGAGAATTTGACGATCATTATGCTAAGAAACTCATTACTCATGTCATTTATTTGAATCTGACTGTTCAAGATCATACGATTGACACTGCTTTTATGTTGATTACTCGATTAAATCAACATCAAATGATTCTTGAAAAAACATGAATGAATAAAATCAATCTAGTAATTGATATGCAAATTGATTTTCTTCGATTTTCGAATTTCAACTCTACTAGTCAGAAATCAATTGCTTTATTCTTAAGCAATAAATTAATCACGAAACGAAAGAGCTTGACTTCTACTCATATATTGAAGAGATCTTTCACTTTCGTTACATCTCAACTCAGTCAGAAATCATTCTCTTCTCGTCAGTTCAATGAGAAGTTAGTTAAACTAATTGAACAGTCAAAATCGCGCGACGAAGTTTCGTCTAACGTCAATTCTAAATCAACGTTCAGTCTGAAATCAGCTTTCAATTCAATGAACATATCAATGATAGAGACAGCAGTTTATAGAATGTTAGTCAAATGATCAGACATCAAGATCTTTGTTGTTATCATCTTGAAAATTGATTGACTCATAACTACGGCTGAGAATAAGCTCAAAGAAGTGAATCTACATGAGCTTTCACACGTCGAGATTCTCGAGCAAGTCAAGATCAAGCTTTTCTCTGAATATCACGACTATTTAGACATCTTCGATCGAGCAATGATTGATCAGCTATCATTGCATTATTTCTATGATCACAAAATTGAGTTAATTGATGAAGAAATGCTTTCGCGAAGTAGACTATATCAGATGTTCAATCACAAGCTTCAGAAGATAAAGAAGTATCTGATCAAACATTTGAACAAAAAGTTCATTTTCTTCAGCTTCGCATCATACATCTCGCTCATCTTATTTGCTGAAAAGAAAGACGAAAGTCTGCGTTTCTGCGTCGATTACAGAAAGCTTAATGCTTTGATCAAACGAAATCGCTATTCTTTGTCATTGATAGACGAGACTTTCGCTCATATACAAGAAAGCAAGTATCTGACTCGATTGAACATCATTGTCGCGTTCAACAAGCTACGCATGCACTCAGATAGCGAAGATTTGACTATCTTCATTATTTTCTTCAACTCATACAAATATCATGTAATGCTCTTTGAATTAATCAATGAATTGACGTTCTATCAACACTATATGAACGACGTGTTGTTTGAATATCTACATCAGTTTTGTCAGATCTATCTAGATGACATTATCATCTACAGCAAGATCTTGAAGAAACATAAGCAACATGTACGATTGATTCTGAATAGACTACAAGAAGCTGATCTACAGATAGACATCAATAAATGTAAGTTTCATTTTCAGAAAATCATCTTTTTAGAACTTTTGATGTCAATCGAGAGACTTAAGATGAATTCACGAAAGATGCAAGCAGTCATTGATTGATCTACACTCAATAATCTCACTCAGATGCAGTTCTTCATTGACTTTTGCAATTTCTATTGATGCTTTATCAAGAACTTTTCGAAGATTGTTCATTCAATGATTCAACTCATTCAAAAGAAGATCATATTTAAATGAAATGAAGTCTGTCAAACTGCATTCAATCACATGAAGAGATGTATGACTGAAACTTTTATACTTCGTCACTTTGATCAGACTCGCGATTTCATTCTTGAAATTGACTCATTCAACTACGTCAACGATGAAGTTCTGTCTCAATATGATGACGAAGATGTTCTACATTTGATTGTTTTCTATAGCAAGAACATGTCTTCTGCTGAATGCAACTACGAGATATATGATAAGAAACTGCTGATCATAATTTGAGCTTTTGAACACTGATGATTCATGTTATGATTCTAGTCTTTGTTTATTCTTCGTCTAGTCTTTGCCTGATTTCATTCTAATCGAGTCTAGCGAGAATCTGATTTATAAATGATGTCAATAAAACTCTGCATCATATGTGTAAGACGTCAACTCAATCGAGTCTAGCACAGAGCTGAGAAATACACATATAAGAATCAAGTTTCTTTCTGTAGATACTTTTCTTTCTTAGCATTTATCTATTAGTTAAATGACATCTCTATGACTCGCTTTAGATCGATCTCTAACAGTAGATAAATGCTCATCAACTACTCTGCTATCAACGTGTAGATGATATGAAATAATCTACTTCGTTTATTCAGAAAATTCGCAAGAAATTCTTTGAATTACTTTCATCAAAACACATCTTCAAATTTACTCAAATTTATCAAATCAATCACTCAATCAAATCTATTTAACTATCTTTCTTACAATGACATGCGACTTCAAATCAGTCGAGTCACGAACAGCTCGTCTGCTTAGAAGCACTGCTAGCAGACGCATTTTCATTATTTCTTTTGATGTCTCAGCTGAATCTCAGAATGTCGCTATCTCATGAAACATCAACACAAGTCAACAACTTCGTCAATGAGCTATTGATCAGTCAGATGAGATCATCAAGATGCTGATTGAGCTAAGAGATCAACGAGACATGACTTTGAAACTTAACAAGCAATGAATCAATGTTCAAGTCAATCATATCAAGAGACTTGATGAGCTAGAGATCAATCAAATGACAATAAACACTCAAGAAAAGACTATCGTTGAACTACGAGAGAAAGTCTTGAGTCTAAAAAAGAAACAGCGTTCAGTGAATCAGTCTCGATCTCGTCAATCTACTGAATCTCGAGTTTCTACGAAATCTCTATCTCATCAATTTATTGAGAATCATACTCAACGTGAGTCATTCACTCTATTCAATAATGATCATCACAAGTCTTTCAAGTTTTTGAACTCATTTGTATTCATTGATGAAGATGAATCAACATGAGATAGCTGAAGAGTCAAGATGAACGACAAGCTTCAGACAAATGTCAATCACTTTGATAATGAGAATATCTGTATTGTCTATGTGATATCTAGACTAGAAGATGATGCTGCTGAACATATCTTCGCTTGACATCGTCATGATGCTTTGCATTCTTACATCTCGACTTACGAACTATTTGAGCATCTGAAAGAAATATACGATGAACTGAATAGAAATTGAAAGTGTCGTCGTGAGTACAACGCTCTGAAGCAAACAGACAAATCTTTCAATGTCTTCTACTTTGATTTTATGAAGCTATTCAATTATCTAGACTACGATGATTGCATTTTGATGAATGATCTTCAGAATAAAATCAATAATTGCTTGCAGAACGCTTTATCAGTCTGTTCAGAGAATTTTACTTCGCTCACTTGCTTAAGAATCTTTCTTCAAGATGCAAATAATAAACAACGAGTCAACTATCAGTTATGCAGTCAGCTTCGCACTGTCATCATCAAAGTCTTTGTCGTACTCGATAAATGCATTGCTACTTCATTGTCAGTGACGACTTCAATAATCAAATATGTCAAGTCGACTATCTTTTCTACATCTGAGTCAGTCAGATCGTCTATCGTTTGCTATATCTGCAAGATTTCAGATCACTTATTCAAGAACTGTTCTCAGAACAAGATTGACACTTCAGCATTTCATGTCTTCATCTTTCGTCTACATGAGATCGTCATTTCAAAGAATAAGAAGAATGAGAAAATGTCTTCTTTTGAAGATAGCGAGGCAAAAAACTAGAGACTTTCATCAAAGACGCGATGAAAGAGATGTTAATTTCTTCAACGATGAGCATGTCAGATGATTCTTTTGCTTCTGAATCTTTGACTACTGAATGTGTACTTTCTAGCAATGAAATTAGTTACTCATTGAAGTCATTGATTGACATCAAAGCTGCTGACTATTCGTTCATTAATGAAGTGATCGCGCAGATTGTTTGTGATCAGTTGCAAATTGAGTCTCTGACTTTGATCAAAGCGAAGTCAATTCGAGAATTTGATGATCATTATGCTAAAAAACTCATTACTCATGTCATCTATTTGAATCTGACTGTTCAAGATCATACGATTGACACAGCTTCTATGTTAATCACTCGATTAGATCAACATCAAATGATTCTTGAAAAAACATGAATGAACAAAATCGATCTAGTAATTGATATGCAAATCGATTTTCTTCGATTTTCGAATTTCATTCTCAATTCAAAATCAATTGTTCTACTCACAAGCAACAAGACAATCACGAAGCAGAAGAGTTTGACTTCTACTCATATATTGAAGAGATTCTTCACTACATCTCAACTCAGTCTGAAATCATTCTCTTTCAGTTTCATGATCATAGCAATGATAGAAACAGCAACATATAGAATGTTAGTCAAATAATCAGACATCAAGATCTTTGCTGTTATCATCTCAAAAATTGATCGACTCATAACTACAGCTGAGAATAAGCTTGAAGAAGTGAATCTACATGAGCTTTCACACGTCAAGACTCTCAAGCAAGTCAAGATCAAGCTTCTTTATGAATATCACGACTATCTAGACGTGTTTGATCAAACAATGATCAATCAGCTATCATCTCATCATTTCTATGATCAGAAGATTGAGTTGATCGACGAAAGAATGTTTTCTCGAAGCAGACTGTATCAGATGTTTGATCACAAGCTTCAGAAGATAAAGAAGTATCTGATTAAACATCTGAACAAAGAGTTCATTTTCTCTAGCTTCGTCTCATACGTCTCGCTCATTCTGTTCATCAAAAAGAAAGACGATAGTCTGCGTTTCTGCGTTGATTATAGAAAGCTCAATGCTTTGATCAAACGAAATCGCTATTCTTTGTCATTGATTGACGAGACTTTCGCTTGAATACAAGAAAGCAAATATCTGACTCGATTGAACATCATTGCTGCGTTCAATAAACTGCGAATGCACTCAGATAGCGAAGATTTGACTATCTTTATCACTTTCTTTGATTCATACAAATATCATGTAATGCTCTTCAAATTAATCAACGAATCAATGTTCTATCAACACTATATGAACGACATGCTGTTCAAATATCTTCATCAGTTTTGTCAGATCTATCTAGATGACATTATCATCTACAGCAAGATTCTGAAGAAACACAAGCAACATGTACGATTGATCTTGAATAGACTACGAGAAGCTGATCTACAGATGAACATAAACAAATGCAAGTTTCATGTTCAAGAGATCATCTTTCTAGAACTATTGATGTCAATCGAGAAACTTAAGATGAATTCACGAAAGATGCAAGCAGTCATTGATTGATCTACACTCAATAATCTCACTCAGATGCAGTTCTTCATTGACTTTTGCAATTTCTATCGACGCTTCATCAAGAACTTTTCAAAGATTGTTCGTTCAATGATTCAACTCACTCAAAAGAAGATCATATTTGAATGAAATGAGGCTTGTCAGACTGCATTCGATCACATGAAGAGATGTATGACTGAGACTTTTATACTTCGTCACTTTGATCAGACTCATGAGACTATTCTGAAAACTGACTCATTCAACTACGTAAACGACGAAGTTCTCTCTCAATATGATGACGAAGAAGTACTACATTCAATTGCTTTCTATAGCAAGAACATGTCTTTTGCTGAGTGCAACTACAAGATATATGATAAGAAACTGCTGATCATAATTTGAGCTTTTGAACACTAATGACTTGAACTGAAGCTGATCGACATTTCTATCAAGATGTTCATCAATCATCAAGCACTCATCTTATTGATGAAAGACAAAGAGCTGAGCAGACGTCAGATGCGCTGAGTTCAGAAGTTCGCTGACTTGAACTTCAGAATAATGTATTGATCTGATAAACAGAACATCGAGATCGATGCATTAACTCGTCAAGCTGACGTCGTGTCTAAAGATTCAGAAGATGAGCGCGTTCGCTATCAATGAATCACTATTCTGACTTCGAATCGAATGAAAATTGCTGATCTAGAAAAGAACATCAGCGAATCAATCTATAAACAGATTCTTGAGACTAATGAAATCGACGAGAATTGTACGCTACTTCGCGAAGCAATAGCAAGAAACGAAGCACAATGCAAAGACATCAAGCTGAAGAATTGTCGAGTTCAGAATGACATCTTATACAAAGACAGTCAGCTATGAGTCTCATTCAATGAACTTCTGCAAATGAATCTGATTCGTGAGATGCACGATCAATTCTCAATAGATCATCTCGATATTCTTAGAACGATGAAGATCATCAAACGAAACTACTATTGATCGTTTATGCGAAAGACAGTAGATCGATATATTCGAAACTGCTATGTTTATTAATAATCAAAGACATCTAAAGATAAATCAAATGACTTGCTTCAATCTCTATCAATATCTGAACAGCGATGACAGAACATAGTCATGAACTTCATTATTGATCTATCTGATTCGTATGATTACAACGCTATTCTGACTGTCATCTGCAGATTGTCAAAAGAAAGACATTATATTTCTTGCATCATTGATGATGAAGATATCACAGTCGAAAAGACAGCTGAAATGTTGCTTCAATGAGTATATTGAACTCACGATCTATCAAGCTTCATTGTATTCGATCGAGATTCTCAGTTCATCTTCATTCTTTGAAAGTTTCTTTGCAAACGACTGAGCATTTCTCTTCGATTGTTCATCATCTATCACTCTCAGATCGACGATCAAAGCGAACGAGTCAATCAGAATGTCGAGCGATATCTTCGCTTCTTCTGTTCATACATGCAGAACGACTGATTCAAGTGACTATTCACGATTAAGTTTGCTGACAATAACATCTTGTCTTCAGTCATCTTCTTGATTTTCTTCTTCATGAACAAGAACTTTCACTCTTGTATGAGCTTTGATTCTGACATCATCGAGTATGAAAGCACTTGCGAACGTCTGCAGATCGCTCAAGTCAAAGATATATTCAATCACATGAATAAGACACTGATCTTCGCTCGCGAAGCTCTGATCAAAACACGAGAACAAATAATGAATCAAGCTAACAAGCATAGAAAGAAGATCAATTACAAAATCGAATCAAAGATGTTTCTGAACGAATGAAACATCGTTACAGCGAGATCTTTCAAAAAATTGAATGACAAAATGCTCGACTCATTTCAGATCACTGAGTCTGTTGACTCATTCTATAAGTTGAAACTATCAGAGACTATGCATATACATGATGTATTTCATTCAGAGCTTCTTCATTCTGTCGTCAATGACTCTCTGTCTGATCAAAAGAATGAATCTTCGAAATTAATAGTGATAAACGATGAAGACGAATGAAAAATCGACGATATATTGAACTTTCAACGATATCAAAGACGACTTCAATATTAAGTCAAATGAAAGAACTATGACAACGATCTCAACTGATATAACGCTGACGACGACGAGTTTATGAACGCTCAAAAGATGATTGACGACTTTCATATCAAATATTCAAGAAAAGTGCACTAGAAAATAACATTCATGCGAACATGAATAGTCAAGAAAGAAAGATGATGTTATGATTTTAGTTTTCGTCTATTCTTCGTCTAGTCTTCGTCTGATTTCATTCTAATCGAGTCTAGTGAGAATCTGATCTATAGATGATGTCAATGAAACTCTGCATCATATGTGTAAAACGTCAACTCAATCGAGTCTAGCACAGAGCTGAGAAATACACATATAAGAATCGAGTTTCTTTCTGTAGATACTTTTCTTTCTTAGCATTTATCTATTAGTTAAATGACATTTCTATGACTCGCTCTAGATCGATCTCTAACAATTCAAACTGAAGCTAACTGACATTTCTATCAAGATGTTCATCGATCATCAAGCGCTCATCTCATTGATGAAAGATAAAAAGCTGAGCAGACGTCAGATGCGCTGAATTCAGAAGCTAGTCAACTTCAACTTCAAGATAATGTATCAATCTGACAAACAGAATATTAAGATCAATGCATTAACTCGTCAAGCTGACTTTGTGTCTAGAGATTTCAATGATGAACGTGTTTAATATCAAAGAACTACTATTCTGACATTGAATTGAATGAAGATCGTTGATCTAGAGAAGAATAATGATCAATCAATCTATAAACAGATTCTTAAGATTAATGAGATCAACGAGAATTGTACGTTACTTCGCGAAGCAATAGCAAGAGACGAGACACAATATAAAGATATTAAATTGAAGAATTGTTGAACTCAAAATAAAATCTTGTATCATGATAGTCAGCTATGAGTTTCGTTCAACGAGCTTCTACAAATGAATCTGATTCGTGAGATACACGATCAATCGTCGATTGATCATTCTGAAATTCTTAGAACAGTGAAAATCATAAAGCGAAATTACTATTGATCTTCTATGCGAAAAACGATAGATCGATATATTTGAAACTGCTACGTATGTCAATGTTCAAAGACATCAAGAAATAAATCAAATGACTTGCTTCAATCTCTATCTATATCTGAACAGCGATGACAAGACATAGCAATGAACTTCATTATCAATCTATTTGATTCAAGCGAGTACAACGCTATTCTGACGATCATCTGCAGATTGTCAAAAGAAAGACATTATATTTCTTGCATCACTGATGATAAAGATATCACAGCTGAAAAGACAGCTGAAATGCTGATTCAATGAATATATTGAACTCATGATCTATCAAGCTTCATAGTATCTGATCGAGATTTGCAATTCATCTCTATACTATGAAAGTTTCTTTGCAAACGACTGAGCATTTTTCTTTGATTGTTCATCGTCTATCATCTTCAGATCAACGATCAAAGCGAACGAGTTAATCAGAATGTCGAGCGATATCTTCAATTCTTCTGTTCATATATGCAGAATGACTGATCTAAGTGACTACTCATGATTGAGTTTGTCGACAATAACGTCTTGTCATCAGTCATTTTCTTGACTCTCTTCTTCATGAACAAGAACTTTCATTCTCATATTAGCTTCGACTCTGACATCATCGAGTATGAAAGCACTCGCAAACGCTTGCAGATTGATTGAGTCAAGAATATATTTGAACAAATGAACAAGACTTTGATCTTCGCTCATGAAGCTCTGATCAAAACATGAAAACAAATGATGAATCAAGCTAATAAGCATAGAAAGAAGATCAATTACAAGATTGAATCAAAGATGTTTCTGAACAAACGAAACATCGTTACAGCGAGATCTTTCAAAAAATTGAATGACAAGATGCTCAATTCATTTCAGATCACTGAGTCTGTTGACTCATTTTATAAGTTGAAACTATCAGAGACTATGCATATACACGACGTATTTCATTCAGAGCTTCTTCATTCTGTCGTCGATGACTCTCTGTCTGATCAAAAGAATGAATCTTTGAGATCAATAGTAATAAATGATGAAGATGAATGAAAAATCGATGATATACTGAACTTTCGACGCTATAAAAGACGACTTCAATATAGAGTTAAATGAAAGAGCTATGACAACGATCTCAACTGATATAACGCTGACGACGACGAATTTATGAATGCTCAAGAGATGATTGATGACTTTCATATCAAATATTCAAGAAAAGTGCACTAAGAAACAACATTCATGCGAACATGAATAGTTAAGAAAGAAGAGTAATGTTACGATTCTAGTCTTCGTCTATTCTTCATTTAGTCTTCGCCTGATTTCATTCTAATCGAGTCTAGCGAAAATCTGATCTAGAAGTGATATCATTGAAACTCTGCATCATATGTGTAAGATGTCAATTCAATCGAGTTTAGCATAAAGCTGAGAAATACACATATAAGAATTGAGTTCTTTTCTGTAGATACTTTTCTTTCTTAGCATTTATCTATTAGTTAAATGACATCTTTATGACTCGCTCTAAATTGATCTCTAACACATTCATGTTTGCATGAATAGAAAAGAAATAAAAGCAAAAAAATTCATCGTGTTTTCAATTTAGTGCGACTTATTTGAGTATAGCTTGTGAAATTTGTTCAAAACTTTCTTCAAGTCATTGAATTTTTCTTTATTGACATAGTATCATTTATCATCATGATTTATCTCAATTCATTTGATCTTATATTGTAGTCTTTCTTTATATTGCCTGAAGTTCAATATATCGTCTACTTTTCAATGCTCTTCATTCTCTTCAATGATCATTGATTTAGAAGACTCAGAGTGTTGTTCTGATAAAAGATTGTTTAATGAAGATTGTAGATACTTTAAGCTGAACACTGAATGTATATGCTTCATGCTTCTAGATAGTTGAAGATGATAGAAGATTTCAACTTTGACTGTGATTGAATAGAGATTAAGCTGCTTGTCTTTCAAATCTTTGCATGATTTAGTGATTTTGATATTTTTGAAGACTAATCAAACTTGATCATCTACTTCATAAATGATGTCTCATTTATGCTTGTTCATCTGAGCTTCAATGATCTGCTTGATCTTTTTCAATTGTTGATGATTAAAGATAAGAAGTTTGTTTATTTGAATGACAATGTCATCAATCTTTCTAGTCTCAATACATTGACAAGTCATTTCATAATCAGTTGTATCTGAATTGAAACTCATTCAAAGGTGAAAGTCTTTATTGAAGTAGAAAGAAATCATCAAGATAGTTAAGAATGTATTGAAATTATCATTGAATTTCATTCTTGAAAGTCATTTAGCTCAGTTATTCTGCATGTAATTGCAGTAGATTCAAAGTTTGCATTCAACATCTTGATTAGCTCGTTTCGACTGATCATTGATTTCTGAATGATAGATTATTGATAGATTGACTTTGATCTTCAGTTGTTTACAAAGACTTTGTCACATGATTGATATAAACTGAGAGTCTCTATTTGAAATGATAGAACTGAGTAGATCATGAAGTTGATAAACGTTTCATAGCATGATTCATACTGTTTCTTTGATTGAGATGTCATTGTTTTCTCAATAACAGAAAACATAGTGACATTCTTTGAAAAGACGACATATGATCATGCAAATGACATTATAGTTTTTCAATAAAGATAGCTCAGTGATGAAGTTCATAGCTATATCTTGTCAACGCTGCTGAGAAATCAATAGAAGCTGAAGCAAATCATTCATATCATCTCAAGATGCTTTGCTTCGCTGACAGACATGACAGTTTTGAATGTATTATCAAATAGTTGCTTGATGATCTGATCAATAGTAGAAGTGTTGAACTAGATCAATCATTCATTTAATGTCAGAGTGTAAGATTGATGATTAATCATGAATCTCTTGAAGCAATTTCGTATGCATTTATTTTGACATTCATAGTAAATTCTTTTTAAATAAAACGTTGTCAATGATTTGACAGTTCTTTAGCTTCATGTCATGAAGCTTCAGTTCATCTTTGTTCATAGCTTGTCGATACTCATTGCATAGTTCATTCTTCTGATTGACTAGATGTATGCATTAATAGAGATTAATCTCATATTCAGATTTGATTTCAAACTCGATTGATAAAACATTTATTCGATTCAAGATCAGTATAATCTGAAAACGATCATTTATTTCTTTAACTGATTCAAAACTATTGATCATCGATATTTTAGTTAAAGCATCAACTTTGATGTTTATTTTGTCTGATCAAAAGATAATCTGAAAGTTAAACTTCAATAGAATATTCAGATAGTTTGCTTATCATCAAGTCAGCTGTTTGTTTTTCATAAAGATTTTCAAAGTCTGATGATCAGTAAACATCTGAATAAATAGCTCAGTATCTTCTAGTTCAAGTCATCAGTGTTTAAAGCATCGAATGATAGTTAGCAATTTCTTGTCATAGATGTGATAATTGCATTCAGCTGAAATCATGCTCTTGCTATAGAAGACTATCAAGTGAAGCACATTCTCATCATTATACTGAGATAGTATGTCGTCTTTTACATAGTTGAATGCATCGATTTTCAAAATAGCTTGATGTTTGACATCAAAATGATGCAGAACAAGATTGAGCTGATCTGCTTCTTTAGATTGTCAAAGACTTTGACGCAAACTTCGTTTTAAACAAAAGACGTGTCTTTTCAAGTCAGCTGAGTGAACAACTTGACTAGTTTCAAAAAGTTCTTGATGAAGCGTTGATAGAAATTGACAAAGTCAACGAAGTCTTGTATCTTTTTTAGATTAGTAGATGTAGCTCAATTAACTATAGTTTTCACTTTGATAAAGTTCATGCAAAGATCTTGTTTGAATACTATGACTTTTAAGAAGACTGTTTCTTCTACGTTGAATTTGCACTTTCAAATATCTATCTGCAGATCAGCGTCTTATAAACGATCTAGTATCATCTTGACATGTTGTCTATGTTTCTTTTGAGTCTTGCTGTATATGAGAATGTCGTTTAAATAAGCTTGACAGAAGTCATTTAGAAAGTCTCATAAAACATTATTCATATATTGCTGAAATGAAATCAAATTATTTGTTAATTTGAATGATAGAATCTTTGATTTGTACGCTTCTAGAGCGATAATGAAGATCGTATAGTTTTCACTATCAAGATGCATATGAAGTTTGTTGAAAGTGAAAATTATATTCAGTCGAGTCAGATGCTTGCAGTCAACAATTTTGTCAATCATCTCATCTATGAGCAATAAAGAGTAGTGATTTCTTTTGATAATGACATTGAGCTTTTGATAGTCAATGTAGAAGCAAAGATTGTTATTGATCTTCAGAGCAAATAGAATGAGTGAGAAATATGAAGTCTTGCTAGAAGTAATAAAACTCTTTGACAGATTTTCATTCAGATATTCTTTGATCTTCTTAAGCTTGTAGAATGACATTCAATAAGCTCGACATCTAGAAGAAGTAGCATCGTTAGTGAGCTCTATCTTATGATCATATGAACGATGAGATCATAGCTTGTCGACTTGAGCTTGATCAAACACGTCGAGAAAATTCTGATATTTCAAAGATAGCTTGACTTTGATGTCTTCTAGATTTTGAGCAATGTTGAGATCATGTCTAGATCATTCAATCAAAAAGACTCAGAGCTGATATGTATGTATTGTTCTTTAAAGATAGCTATAACAAGACATTAAGAATACAGAAGAGAAAAAGTGCAAGCTTTTTTATAAATAATGACTTGAGACTGCGCTAGACTCGATACAGATGTGATGTAATATGTCAGATGTGTTTATCTAAAAGAATGATGAAAGAGATAAATGAAGAAAGTGCTGAACAACAAGAAGAAGTGCTGAAGATGACTCAAAGAGATGCGCTAGATTCAAACTAGACATAGCATCATGACTTGCTTTAATCAAATTGATTAGAGTTAAATCTGAACTCTGATTGATTCAGACATGTTTGTAACATTATCTCTTTCTTTGAACATTCATGTTTGCATGAATAGAAAAGAAATAAAAGCAAAAAAAAATTCATCGTGTTTTCAATTTAGTGCGACTTATTCAAGTATAGCTTGTGAAATTCATTCAGAACTTTCTTTGAGTCATCGAATTTTTCTTTATCGACATAGTATCATTCGTCGTCATGATCTAGCTCAATTCATTTGATCTTGTATTGTAGTCTTTCTCTATATTGTCTGAAGTTCAATATATCGTTTACTTCTCAATGCTCTTCATTCTCTTCAATGATCATCAATCTAAAAGACTCAGAATGTTGTTTCAATAAATAGTTGTTTGATGAAGATCATAGACACTTCAAACTGAACATTGAATGTATATGCTTCATGCTTCTAGATAGCTGAAGATGATAGAAGATTTCAACTTTGACTGTGATTGAATAGAAATTGAGTTGCTTGTCTTTCAAATCTTTGCATGATCTAGTGATTTTGATGTTTTCAAAGACTAATCAAACTTGATCATCTACTTCATAAATGACATCTCATCTATGCTTGTTCATCTGAGCTTCAGTGATTTGCTTGATTTTTTTCAATTGTTGATGATTGAAGATAAGAAGTTTGCTCATTCAAATGATAATATCATCGATCTTTCTAGCTTCAATACATTGACGAGTCATTTTGTAATCAGTTGTATCTGAATCAAAACTCATTCAAGAGTGAAAGTCTTTATTGAAGTAGAAAGAGATCATCAAGATAGTTGAGAATGTATTGAAATTGTCACTGAATTTCATCATTGAAAGTCATTTAGCTCAGTCATTCTGCATGTAATTGCAGTAGATTCGAAATTCGCGTTTAACATCTTGATTAGCTCGTTTCGACTGATCATCAATCTTTGAATGATAAACTGTTGATAGATTGACTTTGATCTTCAGTTGTTTACAAAGACTTTGTCACATGATCAATATGAATTGAGAGTCTCTGTTCAAAACGATAGAACTGAGTAAATCATGAAGTCAATAGACGTTTCATAGCATGATTCATACTGTTTCTTCGATTGAGATGTCATCATCTTTTCAATGACAGAAAACATAGTGACGTTCTTTGAAGAGACGACATATGATCATGCAAATGACGTTAGAGTTTTTCGATAAAAGCAGCTCAGTAATGAAGTTCATAGCTATATCTTGTCAACGCTGTTGAAAAATCAATAGAGACTGAAGCAAATCATTTGTATCATCTCAAGATGCTTTGCTTTGCTGACAAACATGACAGTTTTGAATGTATTGTCAAATAGTTGTTTGATGATCTGATCAATAATAGAAGCGTTGAACTAGATCAATCATTCATTTAATGTCAGAATGCAAGATTGATGATTGATCGTGAATCTTTCAAAGCAATTTCATATGCATTTGTTTTGACATTCATAGTAAATTTTTTTTGAATAGAACGTTGTCAATGATTTGACAGTCTTTTAGCTTCATGTCATGAAGCTTCAGTTCATCTTTGTTCATAGCTTGTTGATACTCATTGCATAGTTTATTCTTCTGATTAACTAGATGTACGCGTTGATAGAGATTAGTCTTGTATTCAGATTCAATTTCAAACTCGATCAATAAAACGTTTATTCAATTCAAAGTCAGTATAGTCTGAAAATGATCATTCATGTCTTTAGCTGATTTAGAACTATCGATCAACGACATTCTAGTTAAAGCATCGACTTTGATGTTTATTTTGTCTGATCAAAAGACAATCTGAAAGTTAAACTTTGATAGAATATTCAGATAGTTCGCTTGTTGTCAAGTCAGCTGTTTGTTTTTCATAAAGATCTTCAAAGTCTGATGATCAGTAAACATCTGAATAAATAGCTCAGTATTTTCTAGTTCAAGTCGTCAATGTTCGAAGCATTGAATGATAGTTAGCAATTTCTTGTCATAGATGTGATAATTGCATTCAGCTGAAATCATGCTCTTGCTATAGAAGATTATCAAATGAAGCATACTCTCATCATTGTACTGAGATAGTATGTCGTCTTTTACATAGTTGAATGCATCGATTTTCAAAATAGCTTGATGTTTGACATTGAAATGATGTAGAACTGAGATTGAGCTGATCTGCTTCTTTAGATTGTTAAAGACTTCGACGCAGATTTCATTTCAAACAAAAGACGTGTCTTTTTGAGTCAGCTGAGTGAATGACTTGACTAGTTTCAAAAAGTTCTTGATGAAGCATTGATAGAAATTGATGAAGTCAACAAAGTTTTGTATCTCTTTTAGATTAGTAAATGTAGCTCAATTGACTATAGCTTTCACTTTGATAGAGTTTATGCAAAGATCTTGTTTGAATACTATGATTTCTAAGAAGACTGTTTCTTCTACGTTGAATTTGCACTTTCAAATATCTATCTGCAGATCAGCGTCTCGTAGATGATCTAGTATCATCTGAACATGTTATTTATGCTTCTTTTGAGTCTTGCTGTATATGAGAATGTCGTTTAAATAAGCTTGACAGAAGTCATTTAGAAAGTTTCATAAAACATCGTTCATATATTGCTGAAACAAGATCGAATCATTTATTAATTCAAATGATAGAATCTTTGATTTGTATGCTTCTAAAGTGATAATGAAGATTGTATAGTTCTCACTATCGAGATGCATACGAAGTTTGTTGAAAGCGAAAATTATATTCAGTTGAATCAGATGCTTGCAGTCAACGATTTTGTCAATCATCTCATCTATGAGCGATAGAGAGTAGCAATTTCTTTTGATAATGACATTGAGCTTTTGATAGTCGATGCAGAAGCGAAGATCATCATTGATCTTCAAAGCGAATAGAACGAGTGAAAAATATGAGATCTTGCTAGAAGTAATAAAATTCTTTGACAGATTTTCATTCAGATATTCTTTGATCTTCTGAAGCTTGTAGAGTGACATTCAATAAGCTCGACATCTAGAAGAAGTGACATCGTTAGTGAGTTCTATCTTATAATCATATGAACGATGAGATGATAGCTTATTGACTTGAGCTCGATCAAACACGTTGAGAAAAGTCTGATATTTCGAAGATAGCTTAACTTTGATGTCTTCTAGATTTTGAGCTGATGCATTGATGAAAGCGACATCTAGAACATTCAGTTTGCATTGAGTGTTGTAGACTATTTTTCTATCAATATCTTCAATTGACATAGCGAAAATCTCGATGCAATTCTTCTTTGATCATTTAATCAATGCATGAAAAGATGCAGCTTTCACACTGAACATAAAAAAGTTCTTTTTCAAAGCAGTAAAAGTGAGTCATTGAAGCACTTTGAGAGCTGAACTGATAGAAAAATTTGATGATCGTGATCATTTTGAGTGTAAAGTTCTGACTGACATTGAAAAAACGGAAATGAAAGCTTCTAATTGATTCGAAAAAACGATGACATCGTTTCGCATATCTAGTAGTATTTCATTTTTATTCCTTCAGAGCTTTTTTAATATGACGTCATGATGATCTATATCAGCTATTAACACTGAAACAGTCAATTTCTTATGACTTTCAACTGTGAGATTGAGTAGAATTTTATGAGTAATGATCTTCTTTGTCAGCTTTTCGTCATATTCTCTTATTAACTTCTCTTTAGCTAGTCGTATGAGTTGAATTTCGAGCTTCTGACATATTTGATCGACTAGCTTTGTATGAATCAAGATGTAGATCATTGAGTCACTATCTATCAGAGATCGTAGCTTGAAGAATTCGCCTTGCAAGAATAAAGTGACATCGACTAGAAATGACTTTTCAAAGTAGTTCTCTTCAATAGATGAAATTTCGTCGATTAAATTGCACAAAGAAATGATCTTTATCTCTTCAATGACTCTGAAAGAGATGACTAGTTTTTTGAATCAGACTCTGAATTGAAGTTCAAAGAATGATCAAACTCGTTATCTAATGCATTAATTCTGAAAGATCTATTCAAGCACTCTTTAGAAGTATGATCAGACTTATGACAAAGAAAGCAGTTTTCGATTAGTAAGTCATTTTCTTTGACGCTAGTCAAAACAGCGTCACGTGACTTTGACTGATCAGTCATCTTTATTTCTATGATTCTACGAGTAGCTTTGACTGATTCTTCAACGAAGATGATCTGTTTAGTTGTTTAAGCTTTGATCATTGCTTCTCTATTCTTGATCTTTCGAATAGCTCGTTGATCGTTATTCAATCAAATGAGATAGAAATGAATTTCTTTCAGAGTATTGAGTTGAATCAATTGAGTTACTCAAGCGAATCAAAGTCAAGAGTTTATTTTATTCTTTAAATCGATGATCAGCTGTTTTTCTTGATAGTCTAGATAGAAGAATCGTTGTTGAAATTGAGTATAAAACTCATTGAATTTCTTCTGTTCTTGAATCAAGTTGTAGTAGTTTCTACGAAAGTTGACTTCTTTATCTGAGTCATTGAACAACTGAGCTAGCTTTTTCAAAAGCTCATCGACGATCTTGTATGAGTTGAAACAGTCACGTTTGCATCTTGACTGAGTGATCTCAGCTGCATCATTGAATAATCTGAAATGTACATAGCTCAGCTTGACTTGTTCACTTGAAAAGAGATCAACGTTGATTTTCAGCTTATTCTGAACTTTTTCATATCAATTCTTTCAGATAGAGTTCTTTTCATCAGTGAACAACGAAGAATTAAATATTTTCTGAAATTTAGAACGCTCAAAGTAAATTAACGATGACGAAGTAATCTCTCTAGCTTGTAGTTTAGCTTTCAGCTCTTCGCATCGTTTCTTCAAAGCTTTCATAGTCATAGAAGATGTTATAATTTCAGCGAATGAATTGTTATCTTCAACAATGAAGAATGAAGCTTCGAAATGCTCTTTGAAGAGACGAGACATGATGAGAGAGAAAGAAGAGATTGAATTGAATGAATGTTTTAAAAGAAAGAAATTGAGCGAAGAGTGATGCTCAACAATAGAAGATAAAGTCGTTTTTGTTGTTTGATTTGAGAATTAATTGATTCTCTTGATCGATTTGATTCTCTAGCAATCAACGAAGATTCTTTATCGCTGATTCTATTAATCGAGATGAATGATGCATACTTAATGAGCTGTAAGTCGTCTAGCAATTCAATCAGTCTCGCTGTTGATTCTATAGATTTTCTAGTGTTGTTCTGTCTTTCAATTGCATCAATCATCAAATAAATGAATTTCTTTAGACTCGATCTGCCTGAACAAGTATATTGAACGAGTAATGAATATTTCTATCGTATGATAAACGAAATTCTTAATGTAATGTTGAGATCGTGTCTAGATCATTCAATCAAAGAGACTCAGAGCTAATATGTATGTATTGTTCTTTAGAGATAGCTATAACAAGACATTAAGAATACAGAAGAGAAAGAGTGTGAGCTCTTTTATAAATAATGACTTGAGGCTGCGCTAGACTCGATACAGATGTGATGTAATATGTTAGATGTGTTTGTTTAAAAGAATGATGAAAAGAGATGAATGAAGAAAGTGCTGAACAACGAGAAGAAGTGCTGAGAATGACTCGAAGAAATGCGCTAGATTCAAACTAAGCATAGCGTCATGACTTGCTTTAATCAAATTGATTAGAGTTAGATCTGAATTCTGATCGATTCAGACATGTTTGTAACAGCTATCGTCTCATCGTTCATATGATCATAAGATAGAGCTTACTAGTGATGCAACGTCATCTCATTGTCGAGCATATTGAATGTCTTTCTACAAGCTTCAGAAAGTAAAGAAATATTTGAACGAGAATCTTTTCAAAGAATTTATAATCTCTAGCAAAGCTTCGTATTTCTCACTCGTTCTGTTCATCTTGAAAGCAAATGAAGATTTATGATTCTGCGTTGACTATTGAAAGCTCAATGCTATTATCAAAAGAAATCACTATTCTCTATCACTCATAAATTAGATGATCAACAAAATAGTTGATTGTAAGCATCTGACTTAATTAGATATCATTTCAACTTTCAACAAACTGCGAATGCATTCTGCTAGTGAGAACTACACTATCTTTATCATCGCTTTAAAAGCATACAAATTCAAGATGCTATCTTTTGAACTTATCAATGATTCTGTCTCGTTTCAGCAGTATATGAATAATGTTCTTTGAAACTTTCTAAATGACTTCTGTCAAGTCTATCTGAACGACATTCTGATCTACAGCAAAACTCAACGAAAACATTGACAACATGTCAAAATGATATTAGATCATCTACGAGAAGCTGATCTACAAGTAGATATTTGAAAGTGCAAATTCAACGTAGAAGAAACTGTCTTCTTAGAAGTCATAGTTTCAGAACAAGATCTTTGTATGAATTTTATCAAAGTGAAAGTCATAGTCAACTGAGCTACGTCAATCAATCTAAAAGAAGTTCAGAACTTCGTGAAATTCATTAACTTCTATCGTCGTTTCATTAAGAACTTCTCGAAGCTAGTCAAATCATTCACTCAGTTGACTAGAAAAAACACGTCTTTTGTATGAAACGAAGTCTGTGTTCAAGCTTTCAATGATCTAAAGAAACAAGTCAGCTCAATCTCAGTTCTACGACATTTTGATTCAAAACGACAGACTATTCTAGAAATCAATGCATCTGACTACGTCAAAGAAGAAATTCTATCACAGTATGATGATGAGAAAGTTCTTTACTCAGTAGCTTTCTACAGCAAAAGCATGATTCTCGCTGAATGCAATTATCATATCTATGACAAGAAATTGCTAGTCATTATTCAATGTTTCAAACATTGAAGACTCGAGCTTGAATGCATTAAACTACTCATTCAAATATTCATCAATCATCAGACTTTGAAGATCTTCATGAAAAATAAACAGTTAACTCGACGTCAAGTCAATTATCTAGACATTCTATTTGAGTTCAACTTTCAGATTATATTTTGATCAGGCAAAATAAACACTAAAGTTGATGCTCTAATCAGAATGTCTCTGATCGACGTCTCTGAATCAACTCAGCGTACTGAAGATCGCTATCAGATCATTCTGACACTCAATAGAATAAATGTTCTAGCTATTGAATCTGAAGTTGATCTTTATCAGCAAGTAAAAGATGTCAACAAAATGAATGAGCTTTGCAATGAGTATAGACAAGCTATAAGCGAAAACAAGCTTAAGCTACATAGCATTGAATTGAAGCACTGCAAGATCGTTGACGACGTTCTGTTCAAAAAAAATCTACTGTGAGTTTCTGAGAATATGCATACAAAATTGCTAAAGAAAATTCATGATCAATCTTTCATCTTTCACTCTGACAATCAAAGAACTACTGATCTAGTTCAACGTTTCTACTATTGATTAGATCATCGAGCAACGATTAGACGTTACATTCAAAACTGTCATGTCTGTCAACGAAGCAAAGCATCTAAAGATAGCATCAATGAACTTCTTCATTCTCTATCAATTTCACAGAAACGCTGAAAAGATATAGCTATGAACTTCATCACTGAGCTATCTCTATCGAAAGATTATAACGTCATTTGCACAATCATATGTCGTCTCATCAAGAAACGTCACTATGTTCTCTGTCATTGAAGAGATGATGACATCTCAGTTGAAGAAACAATTTGAATCATGCTATGAAACGTCTATTGACTTCATGATTTATCTAGTTTTATTGTTTCAAACAGAGACTTTCAATTTGTATCAATCATGTGACAAAGTCTTTGCAAGCGACTAAGAATCACGACTAGTCTATTAACAGTTTATCATTCTGAGATCAACGATCAATTAAAACAAGCTAATCAAGATGTTGAACGCGAATTGAGAATCTACTGTAACTACATGCAGAACGACTGAGCAAAATGACTTTCAATGATGAAATTCAGCGAAAATTTTAATATCTTCTTGATCATCTCAATGATTTTATTCTACTTCAATAAAGAGTTTCATCTTTGAATGAGTTTCGATTCAGATACAACTGACTATGAGACAACTTGCAAACGTCTTGAAGCTAGAAAAGTTGACGATATTATCATTTAAATGAAAAAGCTTCTTATCTTCGATCATCAGCAATTGAAAAAGACGAAGCAGATCATTGAAGCTCAGATCAATAAACATAGATGAGATGTCATCTATGAAGTAGACAACTGAGTTTAATTATTCTCTAGAAACATAAAAACAACTAAATCATGTAAGAATTTGAAAGACAAACAGCTAGAATCTTATCAAATCACTGTCAAAGTTGAAATCTTCTATCATCTTTGTTTATCAATAAGCATGAAGCAGCTGCATTCAATGTTCAGTTCAAAGCTATTACGTTCTTGTCTTGATAATCTCTTATCAGAACAGCATTCAGAATCATTTAAATCTCTCACTATCGAAGATGATGAGCATTGAAAGATAGATGACATTTTGAACTCTAGACGCTATCGAGATCGAATACAATACAAAGTTAAATGAACGAGACTAAATCGAAACAACAAATGATACTATGTTGATAAAGAAGAATTTGAGAGCTTAAAAGAAGTTCTAGTCGAATTTCATAAGCTCTATTCAGACAAGTCACACTAAATTGAAAAACAGTGAAAATTTGCGTTTCATTTTGTTCTATTCATGCGAACATGAATTTTCGAAGGAAAAAGTAATGTTATGAGTGTATCAAGACTGAACAAGACTGAAGCTCTAATCAATTCGCAATGCATGCTAGCGAGTACTCTGCGTAATGATTAAAGTTAGTCAACAATCTAGCTGAGATCTGATCTAGATCTGACTCAGATTTGACTCAGATATGACTCAGCATCTTTTTTCTTTTCTAAGCACATTCTAATCAGCTTCTATTATCTTCTAGATAAACACACTTCTTTGTGTTACGAGTAGTCAACAGATTTCTATGACAAACACATTTCGTTGTGTTACAAACATCTTTCAAATCAACATCTTTCTTGTGTTTCAACACGTCTTCTTTAAGACTAGCGTCGATCTGAGTAACTACTATATAGAGCATATTCTTCTTGTCTTTTGTATCTTCTTTCTTCTGTATTCTTAAAGTCTTAGTTATAGCTATTTCTATCAATCAAACATTCTAGTCACGCATGCACTCTGATTAGTTTCTAGACACGATTTCAACAATCAGAATCTTGAAGAATTTTAACATTTTATCGTTTAGTTTCTTTGATTATTATGAAATCATTATATTTCTAGAATTCAGAAACATCATGTCATTTATCTTGTAAATCATTTTCTTTCAATACTTGTTAATCTGTTTCTGTTACAAGCATATCAAGATTGACAAAACTGATAAGATTGAACAAGACTGAAGCTTTAATCAATTTGCAGTGCACGCTAGTGAGTACTCTGTGTAATGATTAAAGCTAGTCAATGATCTGATCAAGATCTGACTCAGATTTGACTCAGATATGATTTAACATCTTTTTTCTTTCCCAACATTCTTTTCTTTCATCAACATCTTGTTCATCTACATCATCTTCTTTTCATGTCACAAACATATTTCTTTTGAGTTTAGCACAGTCTTTGAACATTACATAAATAGAAGCTTTTGTATCAATCTTCTTCTGTATTCTTAATATTCAGTTATAGTTATTTCTAAAGATCAAGCACTATCAATTCTGACCTTCATTGATTGTATCATCTAGACATGATTCTGACATTATATTAAGAATTCGTTAATCACATGATACTGATTTCATTACTCATTCAATCAACTCATACAGACGAATCAAGTCTAAAGAAATTTGTTTATCTGATGATTCAATCTCGAAAGACAAGAACAACATCAGAAGATTCATAGAATCAACGAGAACATATGATCATTGAATTGCTAGAAAATCTATCGCTCATTCAGTATGCATTCATTCAAAATCGATTAATAGAATCTATGATAAAGAATCTTCGTGAATCGCTAAAGAATTAAATTGATCAAGAGAATTATGATAAAGAATTTTCGTGAATTGCTTCAAGATCAATCACTCTCAGAAACATCTTCTTTGTTGAACAAACATACATCTTTCTTTTTCAATCATCAAGCATCATCATTCATTCAATCTTCTTTCAAACAACTCTCATCTTCTTCACTATGATATCTAAGAATACATCTGATAAAGATAAAGCTTTTGTTAACTTCTTGCAACAAACATGTTTACAAGCTTTCTCTTTTATCATCAACTCATAACACACTTCTTTATTCATTGCTTTCAACGAATCAAATGCTGAAATCATCATATACAATGATATGAAAGTATGAAAGAAATGTATCTATGTTCTTAATAAAGAAACAGATCATCTTGTCGAGATGAAACAACAAGACAAGAGCAAAATTCAACAGTTGAAAGCAAAACTACAAGCTTTCACTGTTATTACAATCAATGTAGTCATCACTGCTCTCTTGATTGTCATCTACTTTGAACGATTTAAATATCACAAAATACTTGATTCTTTAATGTTCATTAATGAAAAGAACTCTACTTGAAAGAACTGATCTCTTGACATACAAAAGAAGCTAGCAATAAATGTTGACATCTTTTCAAATGAAATTTACAAGCTGAGCTACATTCACTTTCAACTGACAGATGACATCATTAAAGTCACTCAAGTCAGATGCAATTTCAACTGTGACAATCTCTATCTGACTGTCAATGAACTTCTAAAGAAACTTGTAATGATTGTTTCTTTAACAACACAAGATATATACAGAGATCAAACAGTAATCACTATTACTAAACTTGAGATCTGAAGATAGCTGAGACAATAATATGTATTGACTACTTACATGAGTTGAGCACGAAGCTTCTATCTAAGAAAACGATCATCGTTATATAGACATAAAAGATTCGTGCGATCGTCTGAGTCGCTGAATGATCTCGTTGACTCAGACTCTGAATCATGAGAATCGCTTCATGATTTCAATGATCTCATATAACAAATCATTAGCACGTGATCATGATCTTTACTAGCTCAGAATTCATCATGCTACGAACTACGCTCTATTCTGTCGTAGTTTCTATCTCAACTCGAATCGTGTTTTAACACTAGATTCTCTTCAAGATTTCTGTTCTCAGAAATCATTGTTTCTATGCATTTGAATCAAGTATTCAAATTGTCGAGTTCTGTCGCAAAGCGTCGTCGTCTTTCGAAGAAACTTCGTTCTAACGATAGTTCAGTTATGCGTTTCTGCAATCACTGTTTCAATCATTTCGTGAAGTGTCGTGTTGACACTGACTTTGATCATTGTGTCGAGTGTGTGCATCTAGGTCGCAAATGCGATCTGATCGTCTCAGAGACGAAATGAGAGCGAGTTCGTAAGAAACGAGCTCGTCTTCGTGCTGAGCTGAGTGAGACTCTGACTAAAGCAGCTCGTCTGCAGAAGCAACAAGAATTAATCGAGTCTCGCTGAAAGAATATGATGTAACAAAAGTTCAAGAATATTGAAGAACTCAAGAAGAATGAACGTCGTCAAACGACTGAGTCGTCTATCAACGATCTTCTTCTTAACGTTGATTTCGAACAGCTCGAAATTTCTTCTGATTTCGACTGATTGTCGAATTTCTTTGCTGAAATTGTCAAAGAAGCTTCTGACAGTTCTTGAGATTTTTCTCTGATTCTCAAGTGTTCTCGATATGATCGTAATCTTTTCACTTGATCAATCAATGAGACTGATCTATGATGTTCTGTTGATCTAGTATATCTTCTACTTCGTATTTGACGTTCTGACTCTCTGAATCGATTTCTGAAGATTCTGTTTGAATTGATGTATTCGAGTCTGCAGACTTCAAAAGACAGATATGAAATATCAAATGTATTCTCATAGATGCTGACAGATTCAATTTGTAGTTAATCAATTCTTTGATCTCTAGAATTCTATAAGATTCTAGCTTTGTATGATTCAGTTTGTTACTTGATCTTTTCGTTTTGATGTTTCGCCTTAGAAGATATACTTTGTCTTTCTCTTTAAGAGTAGATTTTCTATCTCTTTTCTTATTAGCATACAGAATCATGCGCTTGCTGAGAAACTGTATGTTCTTCTGTAATTCTTTTTGTAGCAGCTGCAATTGTTCTATCTGTAGCGTAGCTTTCTGAACTAATTGTGCAAACTTACGCGATTCTTTAAGAGTTTCTGACTCGAACTCATAGTTCGCAAAGAATGATGACATGCTGATTACTTCTGTTGTTGCGCTATTGAAAGTCAACTGTGCTACTGATAGTAGCTGTACTCAATCATTCTGCCTATAGTTAATATAGCATCTGAGATACTGTTTCAGTGTCTGATTCATTCTTTTCATTTGTTCATCTGTTTGCGAATGATAAGCTGTTGACAGCTTATGATGAATTTCTAACTGATTCACCAAGAATTTTCAGAATTTCGATGTGAAGAGCTTGTCTCTATTCGAAATTATCTCGTCTGATAGTTCATGATTTGCTACAATCATTCTTAGAAACGTGTAGATCAAATCTTTCGCGAATGTCGCTTTCTTGTATGACAAGAAATATTCATATTTAATTAATCTGTCTGTTATAATCAAGATAAAGTCATACGCTGTTTCGATGACTCTTTTCTTTGACTTAGATAGTTTGACTATAAAGTTCAAAGCTATGCTTTTTCATGCATGATCTGATGTGCTGAGACTTTTCAAAAGTTCATAGAGTTTATGTCAATTGTGTTTTGTACGAATACACACATCGCATTTTCTGATAATATCTTCTATCTGTTTTCTCATCTTTGAAAAATAGTAGATTCTAGATATTCTCTCAATGATTTTATTCGAATCTTGATGTTCGTGTATCATTGACTTGTGATGATCATCTATTATCTCTTGTCTGCATTTTGTTGAAACATAGATCAGATTCTGAAATGTTAGTATTTCATTGATAATCTCAAAGTTCGCGTTGTTCTTGATATTCTCTATAATATCTTGCGCGACTGAGTTCTTCGCTAGCTCTAGCTTTACTCGTTTCTCGAGATCTCTGTTGTTGATTCGTAAAGTAGCTGCGTTTTGCCTATTATAGACAATCGAACCGTCTGAATTCTTTTGCAAGATAGTCTGATTTACCTGTGATCTATCTGTCATATGATCTGCTCTTCTGCTCAAGACGTCGATCTTTGAGTTTTCAGATCTCTTTCGATATTGAATTTGAAAGTTGTATGATAACAACTCTTTCGATCATCTAATCTGTCTTCGATTTAGAATTTTCGTGATCATAAAGTACAGCAGATTCTTATGATCTGTATATACTTGAATCTGATGTCTAGATTCTTCTAGATACACTCTTCATTGTTTGAATGAGTCGACAATAGCTAGCAGCTTCTTATCGTGTATCTTGTAGTTCAATTCAGCGTCTGTAAGCTTTCTACTGTGAAATGCAATGAGATGCAGACGTCTCTTGTCGTCTGATTGACTGATACATGCTTCAATAGCTTCGTCTGACGCGTTCATCTTGAGCATAATGAGTTTTTCTGATTCAAACATGATCAGTACTGACTGAGAGATGAACAATTTCTTCAGTCTTTTGAAAGCTTCTTCTGCTTTCTCAGTTCACACGAACGATATGTCTTTTCTCGTAAGATTCGTAAGTGACGAGATGATTCTGAAGTATCTCTCTATAAAGCATCTATAGAAGTTTGCGAATTTTAAAAAGAATTGAACTTCGATCTTTGACTTTGACATCGATCAAGTCGTAACAGCTTCTATCTTCTTTGAGTTCATTCTTAGACTCTGAGACGTGACTATGAATCTCAAAAAACTGTACACTCTGTACATGAAATTCACTTTTTCCTGACTTGATGCGCAGATCGACTTTCTTCAAAGTCTGTAGAACTTTTTTAACATGTTGCACATGTTCTTTCTTCGTCTTTGAATATACTAATATATCGTTCAGATATACTATGATGAATTGATTCAGATAACGTTGTAATACGTTATTCACAAAGATTTGAAACGTGACTGAGACATTGATTAAGTTGAAAGACATGATCAAATACTCATAATGTTCTAATCGAGTGTGAAAGACTGTCTTTCACTCGTCTTCTTCTTTGATTCGTATTCAATTGAATGCTTCGAATATATCAAATTTTGTAAATCACTGTGCACTCTGCAATCTATTCTGCAGTTCTGCTATGAGCGATAACGAATAGCTGTTTTTAATCATGATGTTATTTAGTGCTCTATAGTCGACACATAGTCTTAGACTTTCATTCGATTTTGAAACAAACAGAATTGAGTATTCTGCTGATGACTGTGATTCTCTAATGAATTTCTTTCGCATGTTCTCTTTCAGATATTGTCACAAAGCATCGAGCTTTTCTGTCAACAATGAATAAATGAACTGTTTCGTGAGTTTCTTGTCGTCAACGAGCTTAATCTCGTGATTTCACGATTGATGTTTGAGTAGTGTCTTCTGATCACTTTCTTTCTCAAACAGAATCTTATATTTCTGATATTCTTTAGAGATGATAGCGATAGCGAGATTCTTCGAGTGATCATCTCGAATCTCTCTGCTTCATAACATCTGTGCATCGTTGATCTCTCTGAACTCTTCGCGCATTTCTTCGCTCGTCATGACGAATATCTTCATATCTTGTGATGACTTCAATATCGAGTGTAATCGCGTTGTTCTCGTACTTAGAAATGCAATTGTTTCGTTGACTCAATCAATCATTGAATTGATCATACGAAGTCATGATATGTCTAGAACTATATCACTGCCTGACTGCTTCGTAACATCTAAATGTAACTTCTCTCAATGTCGTTCGAGTCTCAAATGAATGAGTCGAGTTTCTTGATCTATTAGTTCGTTATTGTACTTCATGAGTGTTTCATCAAAGTTTCGCAGATTGTAAGATTCTTTCTTTCTCTGCGTAGATATTTGCATTTTTTCAGCAAATTCTGAGAATATGTAATTTCTCGTGCAGTCGCTGTCTATGAATAGTCGTGCTGCGTGATCATTGACCTTGACTCATACTCGTAACTGAGACGAGTCACTGATGAAGACAAATATGCTTTCGATTTTCGATCTTCGACTAGACTTCTTCGATGATCTGTCGATCGAAGAGTCTTCTAGTTTTTTGAACTAGAAGCTCTTTCTTTCAGTACTTGTTCTATGTACTGAAATCGATTCGAATTGATTCTTTTAAGTAAATATTTCTTCGAATCACACAGATCAAATCTCTTTCTGATGACTTCTATCATCTGTCTAAGCTTTCTGAATATGTGATCTTCATCAGAAAGTACATATTCTTCTTGCTTGATGAACTTGACTTCTGTGAGTGACTTCTTCATGACTATGTCACGATATCAAATGTCTTTGCGCGATGCGATCGACTCATCTTGCATAGTGTCATAGATAGCTTGATGTATATCATTCTTGATCTGTTGCATTCGCTGTGAAAAATCTTTCTCTTTCTGCTTAAAGAGAGTGTACAATTCGTTGTACATGCTTATAAAGCTTGCTTGACTTGTAAGCTTTCTGAGATCTTTTCTTACTTCAAGATGATTTTCTTCTTGATCGAGAGCATCTTCTGCTGCAATAGTGAATGCTTGTAGAGTTTCGCTAAGTCGATTTTCTTTCTCGACTGCTTGACAAATAGCTTCTTCGATGTCGTTCGACCTATCTGAGTCATATGCTTCGCTGTCGAGAATCTTTGATTCTGCGATCATAGTGAATGAACTTTCGTCACTATCTTCATCATGAGCTTCTGATTGACGATGAGTTGCTGCGTAGAAACGATTCTTTCGCGAGAATTTCAAATATCATTCAGAATCTTTCTTATCGCTCAGATGAGTGTGACAGCTGTTCTCGTAACATGCTGTTCACGACAATGCTTGATGCTTGTCTTTCTGATCTTTTTTCGTCGCTGCGAAAGATCTGTCTTGCTTGTCATAAGACTTTGACTTGTTCTTGTACTTGTTCTGAGTACAATTCTTAGAGTAATGACTCAGCTTCTCGCATGTGTAACATGCCTTGCTCTGTTGAACTGTTTTATCGCGAGCGTTTGTTGATATCTTTCGAGTTGCATCTAGCTTCATAGATTGAGAATCATAGTATGACTGTCGTCGTCTCTTCTTGAACTTTCGACTCAATACTACTGACATAGTCGATTCTTTACCTTTTTTCAGACGTCTTTCGTACTGTCTGTTATCGATGATCATCGCTCTGAATATCATCTTCTACAAGTCGATGAATTTATCAATTCTAGCGATTTCATTCTTGACTTTCTCTCGCAGTTTCTGATAGAACTGACTGGTGAAAACTGCATCGTCTCATTTCATATTCATCGCGATATGCTGAAAGCTGATCAAATAAGTCGCTGCGAAGATTTTCTGTCGCAGGTTGTACAGCTGACGTTTCGCTGTACGCTTCTTGTCAATGTCTTCAAATACTCTTCTTAAACGTTTCTTGAACATCTGAAAGTCACGAAATATCGTGTTGATTTCTTCTTCCCGTTTCTCTGATTTCTTCTGCAGATAATTCGTTAGATAGTGATGAAATCATGTGAATGCATTATCTCTTAGATAGATGAATGCAAAGAGTACTTTGTGCTTGATGAACTTGAACTGAAATGAGTGTCGTTTAACGTATAGCTCTATCTGTACTAGATATGCTTCGAGTTTATTTCAATCGTCGTGATACAAGTTTGATGTTGAAATCTTGATCTTATCTGCGCTGAAGATGCTTACTTCTTGACTGAGCGTGACTCGTTCTGACTGACTAGACATGATTGAAAGAAATGAACGTTTCTGATATCTTGTGAAAGAGTGATGCTCAAAGTGTAACGATTGTTTCTTTAACAACACAAGATATATACAGAGATCAAACAGTAATCACTATTACTAGACTTGAGATCTGAAGATAGCTGAGACAATAATATGTATTGACTACTTACATGAGTTGAGCACGAAGCTTCTATCTAAGAAAACGACCATCGTTATATAGACATAAAAGATTCGTGCGATCGTCTGAGTCGCTGAGTGATCTCGTTGACTCAGACTCTGAATCATGAGAATCGCTTCATGATTTCAATGATTTCATATAATGAATCATTAGCACGTGATCATGATCTTTACTAGCTCAGAGTTCATCATGCTACGAACTACGCTCTATTCTGTCGTAGTTTCTATCTCAACTCGAGTCGTGTTCTAACAAAACTAGCTCAATCATTTCACGACTCTGATAAGAAAGATAACTATCGTAGAGAATATATTAATCTGATTCAAGAATTAAAGAAATTCAGCAATTTCTTTAATTAGTTTCAATGACTATACATCTATTTGAAGTATCAGAAGAACGTACTAGTCATTAATCTAAAGAATAAAATAAACTTTCGTCTTTGAATCTTTTGAACAGCTCAGATGAAATCACTCATCAAGCTATCAGATATTCAAAACTATCTGATTTGCTTGAACAATGAACATAAAGCAGTTCGAGAGATCAAGAACAAACTACTCAAACATGATGATTCAAAAATCATCATTTCTAAAGCAACTATTGCTGTTCAGTCTTCAACTTTGAAGTCTGACTGATCAAAGTCACGCAGCGCAGTTTTGACTAGCATCAAGAATGCAAACGTTCTAGTTGAAATCTGTTTCATATGTCACAAATCAAGTCATAGTTTCAAAGAATGCTTGAATCAATCTATCAAAGTTAATGCAGTTAATGAGAACTACGATCGTTTTGAACTCAATACTGAATCATAGTTCAAGTCAAAAAACTAGTCATCTCTTCAACAATCACTGAAGTAAAGATTATATCTTTGTGCAATCTAGATGAAATTCTATCGAAAGAGAATTACTTTGATAAATCATTTCTAGTCGATGCTCTTCTCATCTTGCAGAATGAATCATTCAGTCTTCGCTCTTTGATAGACAGTGATTCAGTTGTTTATATGATCATACATATCAATTTAGTCAATAGAGTATGTAAAGAGCTGAGAATTTAATCTATATCACTGACAAAAGAGAAGTTAATAAAAGAATATGATGAAAAGATATCTAAGAAAACTATCACTCATAAAATTCTATTGAATCTCATCATTGAAAGTCATAAGAAATTGACTGTTTCTATGTTGATAGCTGACATCAATAATCACGAAGTCATATTAGAAAAATCATGAATGAACAAAAATGAAATATTACTGAATATGCAAATCAACGTCATCGTTTTTTCAAATCAATTAGATACTTTCATTTCGATTTTTTCGATCTCTCTCAATTCAAAGCACTCAAGTTGATCATGATCAACTTCGTCTACTTCTATCTCTCAGTTAAAGATTTCTAGAATGCTCAAACGATCTGTTTCAACTACAATTCAAGAAAAGTCATTCTCAATTTGAAGCATAAACATTGCTTCGTTCAAAACACTGTTGAATCGCTCAAAGAAGAATCAGACTGAAGTATTCGCTCTATTCATGAAGAATATTGATAGAAAAATCGCGTACAACACTCAGTGCAATTTGAATGCTCTTAACATCTCTTTCATCAAGAAAACTACTCAGAATTTGAAAGCTATTAAAGTCAAGCTGTCTTTGAAATATCACGAGTTTCTAGATGTTTTTGATTGAGTTCAATCAAATAAACTACTCTCTCATCGCTTCTATGATCATAAAATTGAGCTCATCAGTGATTCAACGTTTTCTTGCTGTCGAGTTTATCAAATGTCTTCTGTCAAACTTCTGAAAGTAAAGAAGTACTTAAACGAGAACTTGTTGAAGAAATTCATCACTTTCAGTCAGACTTTCTATTTCTTCTTCGTTCTATTCGCTCTTAAAGCAAATGAAGATCTTTGATTCTGCGTGAACTATTGAAAGCTAAATGTTATTTTCAAAAGAAATAAATATTCTCTATCATTGATAGACGAGATCATTAATAAAATAGTAAGTTGCAAGCATCTGACTAGATTGAACATCATATCAGCGTTCAACAAACTTTGAATGCACTTCAATAGCGAGAATTACATCATCTTTATCACTGCTTTAGAAGCATATAAATACAAGATGCTATCATTTGAACTGACTAATGAATCGATCTTCTTTCAACAATATATGAATGATGTTTTATAAAACTTTCTGAACGACTTTTGTCAAGTCTATCTAGATGACATTCTCATCTATAGCAAAACAAGAAAGAAACATAGAGATCACGTCAAACTAGTATTAAATCGACTACGCGAAGCTGAACTGCAGATGAATATTTGAAAGTGCAAATTCGATGTAAAGAAGACAGTCTTTCTAGAAATCATTGTATCAGAACAAGATCTTTGCATGAATTCAAGTAAGATGATCATCATAGTCAACTGAACTACTTCAATCAATTTGAAAGAAATTCAGAGCTTCGTGAAATTTGTGAACTTCTATCGTTGTTTCATTAGAGACTTCTTCAAACTAGTCAAATCATTCACTCAATTGACTAGAAAAGACACGTCTTTTGTTTGAAACGAAGTCTGCGTTCAAGCTTTCAGAAATCTGAAGAAACAGATCAGTTTCGCTTCAGTTCTTCGTTATTTCAATCTTAAACATCAGACTATTTTGAAAATCAATGCATTGAACTATGTAAAAGATGAAATACTGTCTCAGTACAATAATGAGAATGTACTTCACTCAATGATCTTCTACAGCAAAAGCATGATTCTCGCTGAAATCAACTATCATATCTATGACAAGAAATTGCTGATCATTATTCGCTATTTTGAACATTGATGACTCAAGCTGAAATGTACTGAATTATTTATTTAGATATTTATTGATCATCAAGCTCTGAAGATCTTCATGAAAAACAAACAGCTGAGTCGACGTCAAGTCAACTATCTGAACATTCTATCAGAGTTTAATTTTCAGATTATCTTTAGATCAGGCAAAATGAACACTAAAGTCAATGCATTAATCAGAATGCTTCTAGCGAACGTTTTTGAATCAGCTCAAAGACTTGAAGATTGCTTTCAGACTATTCTTATCTTTGATAGAGTTGATATTCTATCTATTGACTTGAAATTGAACGCAAATTCGAAATCAGAAGTCAATCTCTATCAGAGAGTATGATTAGTCAATCAAATGAATGAGTTCTGCAGCAAATATAGACAAGCTATGAATGATAACAAGCTTGAATTTCATATCACTAAACTGAAGAACTGTGAAATCATTGACGACATTCTATTTAGAAAAGATCTACTGTGAATCTCTGAGAACATGCACATGAAATTACTATAAGAAGTGCATGATTAATCTTCAATCTCTCACTTCAACAATAAATGAATCATTGATTTAGTTTAGCGTTTCTACTATTGATCAAATCATCAAGCTACTATTCAATGATACATTTGAAACTGTTATGCTTATCAGCGAAGCAAAGTCTCTAGAGATAGCATCAATGAACTTCATCATTCTCTCTCGATTTCACAGAAACGCTGAAAAGATATAGCTATGAACTTCATCACTGAACTATCTTTGTCAGAAGACTATAACATCATTTGCACAATCATATGTCATCTCATCAAAGAACATCACTATGTTTTCTGTCATTGAAAAGATGATGACATCTCAGTTGAAGAAACGGTTTGAATCATGCTATGAAACGTCTATTGACTGCATGATCTACTCAGTTCTATTGTTTTAAACAGAGACTTTCAATTCATATCAACTATGTGAAAGAGTCTTTGCAAACAACTGAGAATCACAGCTAGTCTATTCACAATCTATTATTCTGAAATCAACGATCAATTGAAATGAGTCAATCAAAACATCAAACGCGAACTTAGAATCTACTGCAATTACATGCAGAACGACTGAGCTAAATAAATATCTATGATGAAATTCAGCGACAATTGCAATATCTTCTCAATCATCTCAATGATTTCTTTCTACTTCAATAAAGAATTTCACTCTTGAATGAGTTTCAATTCAGATACAACTGACTACAAAATGACTTGTGAATGACTTGAAGCTAGAAAGACAGATGATATTGTCATTTGAATGAAAGAGCTACTGAACTTCAATCATCAACAATTGAAAAAGATGAAGCTGATCATTGAAGTTCAGATCAATAAACATAGACGAGACATCACATATGAAGTAGATGATCAGATCTGACTATCTTTCAGAAACGTCAACATCACAAGATCATGCAAGAATTTGAAAGATAAACAGCTAAATTTCTATTCAATCATTGTCAAAGTTGAAACTTTCTATCATCTTTGTCTATCTACAAGCATGAAGCATATACACTCAATGTTCAGCTTGAAGCTACTACGATCATATTCAGAAAACTCTCTATCAGAACAACATTCAGAATCACTCAGATCAATCAGTATCAAAAACGATGAACATTGAGAGATAAACAATATATTGAACTTCAGACGCTATCGAGATCAAATACAGTACAAAGTCAAATGAAAAGATCTAGATAGAAACGACGAATGATACTATGTTGATAAAGAAAAATTCAATGACTTGAAGAAAGTTTTGAACGAATTTCATAAGTTATATTCAAGCAAATCGCGCTAAATATCGAAATAATCATCAACAAAAAGCGAGCAAATGAACTACATTCATGCAAACATGAATTTTCGAAGAAGAGAGTAATGTTACGAGCGTATCAAGACTGACAAGACTGATAAGACTAAACAAGACTAAAGCTCTAATTAATTCGCAATGCACGCTAGCGAGTACTCTATGTAATGATTAGAACTAGTCAATGATCTGATCGAGATTTTATTCAGATTTGACTCAGATATGACTCAACATCTTTTTTCTTTCTCAACACTCTTTTCTTTCATCAACATCTTGTTCATCTACATCATCTTCTTTTCATGTCACAAACACATTTCTTTCAAGTCTAGCGCAGTCTCTGAACATTACATAAATAAAAGCTCTTGTATCAATCTTCTTCTGTATTCTTAATATTCAGTTATAGCTATCTTTAAAGATCAAGCACTATCAATTCTGATCTTCATTGATTGTATCATCTAGACATGATTTTGACAGTTTCTTCATTTGCAATTTGTAAAGAGTGACAGTGACAGATTTTAGCGCTTTTAGCAATCAATATTTCAAATATTTATTTAATTTTATGTCTCAGATTTGCGTCATTTTGTTATGAACATGTCTGAATCGATCAGAGTTCAAATTTAACTCTAATCAATTTGATTAAAGCAAGTCATGATGCTATGTCTAGTTTAAATCTAGCGCATTTCTATTGAACTCTTTGAGTCATTCTCAGCACTTCTTCTCGTTGTTCAGCACTTTCTTCATTCATTTCTTTCATCATTCTTTTAGACAAACACATTTGACATATTACATCACATCTGTATCAAGTTTAGCGCAGCCTCAAGTTATTATTTATAGAAAAGCTTACACTTTTTCTCTTCTGTATTCTTAATGTCTTGTTATAGCTATCTTTAAAGAGCAATACATACATATCAGTCTTGAGTCTCTTTGATTGAATAATCTAGACATGATCTCAACATTACATTAAGAATTTCGTTTATCATACGATATAAATACTCATTGCTCGTTCAATATACTTGTTCAGACAGATTGAGTCTAAAGAAATTCATTTATCTGATGATCAACACAATTGAAAGACAGAACAACACTAGAGAGTTTATAGAATCAACAGTGAGACTGATTGAATTGCTAGACGACTTACAGCTCATTAAGTACACATCATTCATTTCGATTAATAGAATCAACGATAAAGAATCTTCATTGATTGCTAGAAAATCAAATCGATCAAGAGAATCAATCAACTTTCAAATCAAACAACAAAAACAACTTTATCTTCTATTGTTGAGCATTGCTCTTCGCTAGATTTCTTTCTTTTAAAACACTCATTCAATTCAATCTCTTCTTTCTCTCTCATCATGTCTCGTCTCTTCAAAGAGTGTTTTGAAGCTTCATTCTTCATTGTCGAAGATAACGACTCATTTGCTGAAATCATAACATCTTCTATGACTATGAAAGCTTTGAAGAAACGATGCGAAGAGTTGAAAGCTAGACTACAAGCTAGAGAGATTATCTTGTCATCATCAATCTACTCTGAGCGTTCTAGATTTCAGAAAATACTCGATTCTTCATTGTTCACTGATGAAAAGAACTCTATCTGAGAGAACTAGTATGAAAAAGTTCAGAACAAGCTAGAAATTAACGTCGATCTCTTTTCAAGTGAATGAATCAAGCTGAGCTACGTACATTTCAGATTATTCAATGATGCAGCTGAGATCATTCAGTCAAGACGCGAACGTGACTGTTTCAACTCATACAAGATCGTCGATGAGCTTTTGAAAGAGCTAGCTCAGTTGTTCAATGACTCAAATAAAAAAGTCAACTTTCATAGAGATTACTACAACTTGATTCAAGAACAGAAGAAATTCAGTGAGTTTTATACTCAATTTCAACGACTATTCTTCTATCTAGACTATCAAGAAAAACAGCTGATCATCGATTTAAAGAATAAAATAAACTCTCGACTTCAATTCGCTTAAGTAACTCAATTGATTCAACTCAGTACTCTGAAAGAAATTCGTTTCTATCTCATTCAATTGAATAACGATCAATGAGCTATTCAAGAGATCAAGAATAAAGAAGCAATGATCAAAGCTAAAACAACTAAACAGATCATCTTTGTTGAAGAATCAGTCAAAGCTACTCGTAGAATCATAGAAATGAAGATGATCAATCAGTCAAAATCACGCGACACTGTTTTGACTAACGTCAAAGAAAATGACTTACTAATTGAAAACTGCTTTTTATGTCATAAGTCTGATCATACTTCTAAAAAGTGTTTGAATAAATCTTTCAGAATTAATACATTAGATGACAAGTTTGATCATTCTTTGAACTTCAATTCAGAGTCTGATTCAAAAAACTAGTCATTTCTTTCAGAATCATCAAAAAGATAAAGATCATTTCTTTGTACAATTTAATCAACGAAATTTCATCTATCAAAGAGAACTACTTCGAAAAGTTATTTCTAGTTGATGTCACTCTATTCTTGCAAGACGAATTCTTCAAGCTATAATCTCTGATAAATAGTGACTTGATGATCTACATCTTGATTCATACAAAGCTAGTTGATCAAATATGTCAGAAGCTCGAAATTCAACTCATACAACTAGCTAAAGAGAAGTTAATAAGAGAATATGATGAAAAGCTGACAAAGAAGATCATTATTCATAAAATTCTATTCAATCTCACAGTTGAAAGTCATAAGAAATTGACTGTTTCAATGTTAATAGCTGATATAAATCATCATGATGTCATATTAGAAAAGTTCTGAATGAATAAAAATGAAATACTACTAAATATGCGAAACGATGTCATCATTTTTTCAAATTAATTAAAAGCTTTCATTTCTGTTTTTTTAATGTCAGTCAGAGCTTCATACTCAAAATGATCACGATCATCAAATTCTTCTATTAGTTCAGCTCTCAAAGTGCTTCAACAACTCACTTCTACTGCTTCGAAAAAGAACTTTTCTATGTTTAGTGTGAGAACTGCATCTTTTCATGCATTGATTAAATGATCAAAGAAGAATTGCATCGAGATTTTTGCTATGTCAATCAAAGATATTGATAGAAAAATAGTCTATAATACTCAATGCAAACTGAACATTCTAGACGTCGCTTTCATCGATGCATTAGCTCAAAATCTAGAAGACATCAAAGTTAAGCTATCTTCGAAATATCAGAATTTTCTCGACGTGTTTAATTGAGCTCAAGTCAATAAGCTATCATCTCATCATTCATATGATCATAAGATAAAGCTCACTAATGATGTCACTTCTTGTAGATGTCAAGCTTACTAAATGTCATTCTACAAGCTTCAGAAGATAAAAGAATATCTGAATGAAAATCTGTCAAAAAATTTTATTACTTCTAGCAAGATCTCATATTTCTCACTCGTTCTATTTGCTCTGAAGATCAATGATGATCTTCGCTTCTGCATCAACTATCAAAAGCTCAATGTCATTATTAAAAGAAATCGCTATTCTTTATTGCTCATAGATGAGATGATTGACAAAATCATTGACTGCAAGCATCTGACTTGACTGAATATAATTTTCGCTTTCAACAAACTTCGTATGCACTTCAATAGTGAGAACTATACAATCTTCATTATCGCTCTAGAAGCGTACAAATCAAAGATTCTATCATTCAAATTAACAAACGATTCAATCTCATTTCAGCAATATATGAATGATGTTTTATGAGACTTTCTAAATGACTTCTGTCAAGCTTATTTAGATGACATTCTCATATACAGCAAGACTCAAAAGAAGCATAAACAACATGTCAAGATGATACTAGATCATTTATGAGACGCTGATTTGCAAATAAATATTTGAAAGTGCGAATTCAATGTAGAAGAAACAATCTTCTTAAAGATCATAATATCAAAACAAGATCTTTGCATGAACTTTATCAAAGTGAAAGCTATAGTTAATTGAGCTACATCTACTAATCTAAAAAAGATACAAGACTTTGTTGACTTCGTCAATTTCTATCAACGCTTCATCAAGAACTTTTCAAAACTAGTCAAGTCATTCACTCAACTGACTTGAAAAGATACATCTTTTGTTTGAAATGAAGTCTGCGTCGAAGTCTTTGACAATCTGAAGAAGCAGATCAGCTCAATCTCAGTTCTACGTCATTTCAATGTCAAACGTCAAGCTATTTTGAAAATCGATGCATTCAACTATGTAAAAGACGACATACTATCTCAGTACAATGATGAGAGTATGCTTCATTTGATAATCTTCTATAGCAAGAGCATGATTTCAGCTGAATGCAATTATCACATCTATGACAAGAAATTGCTAACTATCATTCAATGCTTCGAACATTGACGACTTGAACTAGAAAATACTGAGCTATTTATTCAGATGTTTACTGATCATCAGACTTTGAAGATCTTTATGAAAAACAAACAGCTGACTTGACAACAAGCGAACTATCTGAATATTCTATTAAAGTTTAACTTTCAGATTATCTTTCGATCAGACAAAATAAACATCAAAGTCGATGCTTTAACTAAAGTGTTGATGATCAATAGTTCTGAATCAGTTAAAGACATAGATGATCATTTTCAGACTATACTGATCTCGAATTAAATAAACGTTTTATCAATTGAGTTCAAAATCGAATCTGAATACGAGATCAATCTCTATCAACACGTACATCTAGTCAATCAAAAGAATGAACTATGCAATGAGTATCAACAAGCTATGAACAAAGATGAACTAAAGTTTCATGACATGAAGCTAAAGAACTGTCAAATCATTGACAACGTTTTATTCAAAAAGAGTCTACTATGAGTGTTGAAATAAATGCATACAAAATTGCTTCAAGAGATTCACTGTTACGATTCTAGTCTTCGTCTATTCTTCATCTAGTCTTCATCTGATTTTATTCTAATTGAGTTTAAATGCAAGTTTCATGTTCAGAAAATCATCTTTTTAAAACTTTTGATGTCAATCGAGAGACTTAAGATGAATTCACGAAAGATGCAAGCAGTTATTGATTGATCTACACTCAATAATCTCACTCAGATGCAGTTCTTCATTGACTTCTGCAATTTCTATCAACGCTTCATCAAGAACTTTTTGAAGATTGTTCATTCAATGATTCAACTCACTCAAAAGAAGATTATATTTGAATGAAATGAAGTCTGTCAGATCATCTTCAATCATATGAAGAGACGTATGATCGAGACTTCTATACTTTGTCACTTTGATCAAATTCGTGAGACTATTCTTGAAATTGACTCATTCAACTACGTCAACGATGAAGTTCTCTCTCAATATGATGACGAAGAAGTACTACATTTGATTGTCTTTTATAGCAAGAACATGTCTTCTGCTGAATGTAACTACAAGATATATGATAAAGAACTTCTGATCATCATTTGAGCATTTGAACACTGACGACTTGAACTAAAGCTAACTGACATTTCTATCAAGATGTTCATCGATCATCAAGCGCTCATCTTGTTGATGAAAGATAAGAAGCTGAGCAGACGTCAGATACGCTGAGTTCAGAAGCTCGCTGACTTCAACTTCAGAATAATGTATTGATCTGATAAACAGAACATCAAGATCAATGCATTAACTTGTTGAGCTGACGTTGTGTTTAAAGATTCAGAAGATGAGCGCATTTGCTATCAATGAATCACTATTCTGACTTCAAATCGAATAAAAATTGCTGATCTAAAGAAGAACATCAGTGAATCAATCTATAAACAGATTCTTGAGACTAATGAGATCAATGAGAATTGTACGTTACTTCGCGAAGCAATAGCAAGAGACGAGACACAATATGAAGATATCAAATTGAAGAATTGTTGAACTCAGAATGAAATCTTGTATCATGATAGTCAGTTATGAGTTTCGTTCAACGAGCTTCTACAAATGAATCTGATTCATGAGATATACGATCAATCATCAATTGATCATTCTGATATTCTTAGAATTGTGAAAGTCATAAAACGAAATTACTATTGATCTTCTATGCGAAAAACGATAGATTGATATATTTGAAACTGCTACGTATGTCAACGTTCAAAGACATCAAGAAATAAATCAAACGACTTGCTTCAATCTCTATCAATATCTGAACAGCGATGACAGAACATAGTCATGAACTTCATTATCAATCTATCTGATTCATACAACTACAACGCTATTCTGACTGTCATCTGCAGATTGTCAAAAGAAAGACATTATATTTCTTGTATCACTGATGATAAAGATATCACAGTCAAAAAGACAGCTGAAATGTTGCTTCAATGAATATATTGAATTCACGATTTATCAAGCTTCATTGTATTTGATCAAGATTCTCAGTTCATCTTCATTCTTTGAAAGTTTCTTTGCAAATGACTAAGCACTTCTCTTCAATTGTTCATCGTCTATCATCTTCAGATCAATGATCAAAGCGAACAAGTCAATCAAAATGTCAAGCGATATCTTTGTTTCTTCTGTTTGTACATGCAGAATGATTGATTCAAGTGACTACTCATAATTGAGTTTGTCAACAATAACATCTTGTTTTCAGTCATCTTCTTGATTCTCTTCTTCATGAACAAGAACTTTCACTCTCATATGAGCTTTGACTCTGACATCATCAAGTATGAAAGCATTCGCGAACGTCTGCAGATTGCTTGAATCGAAGATATATTTGATCACATGAATAAGACACTGATCTTCGCTTGCAAGACTCTGATCAAAACACGAGAATAAATGATGAATCAAGCTAACAAGCATAGAAAGAAGATCAATTACAAGATTGAATCAAAGATGCTTCTGAATGAACAAAACATCGTTACAGCGAGATTCTTCAAGAAATTGAATGACAAGATGCTCGATTCTTTTCAGATCATAGACTCTGTTGATTTCTTCTATAAATTGAAACTATCAGACACTATGTATATACATGATGTATTTCATTCAGAACTTCTTCATTTCGTCGTCAATGATTCTCTGTCTGATCAAAAGAATGAATCTTCGAGATCAATAGTGATAAATAATGAGAACGAATGAGAAATCAACGATATATTAAACTCTTGATGATATCGAAGACGACTTTAATATCGAGTCAAATGAAAGAGTTATGACAATGATCTCAACTGATATAACGCTGACGATGATGAATTTATGAACGCTCAAGAGATGATTGATGACTTTCATATCAAATATTCAAGAAAAGCGCACTAAGAAACAACATTCATGCGAACATGAATAGTCAAGAAAGAGAAGTAATGTTACGATTCTAGTCTTTGTTTATTCTTCGTCTAGTCTTCGTCTGATTTTATTCTAATTAAGTCTAGTGAAAATCTGATCTAAAAATGATGTCATTGAAACTCTGCATCATATGTGTAAGACATCAATTCTTTCAAGTCTAGCACAGAGCTGAGAAAAACACATATAAGAACTCAAGTTCTTATCTGTACATACTTTTCTTTCTTAGCATTTATTTATTAGTTAAATAACATCTCTATGACTCGTTCTAGATCAATCTTTAACATTCACAATCAATCATCAATCTTGCACTCTGACATTAAATGAATGATTGATCTAGTTCAACGCTTCTACTATTGATCAGATCATCAAGCAACTATTCAACAATACATTCAAAACTGTCATGTTTATCAGCGAAGCAAAGCATCTTGAAATGATACAAATGATTTGCTTCAGTCTCTATTGATTTCTTAGCAGCGTTGACAAGATATAGCTATGAACTTCATCACTGAGCTACTTCTATTGAAAAACTATAACGTCATTTGCATGATCATATGTCATCTTTTTAAAGAACATCACTATGTTTTCTATCATTGAGAAGACAATGACATCTCAATCAAAGAAACAGTATGAATCATGCTATGAAACGTTTATTGACTTCATAATCTATTCAGTTCTATCGTTTCAAATAGAGACTTTCAATTCATATTGATCATGTGACAAAGTCTTTGTAAACGACTGAAAATCAAAGTCAATTTATCAACAGTTTATCATTCAGAAATCAATGATCAGTTGAAACAAGTTAATTAAGATGTTGAACGTGAACTTTGAATCTACTGCAATTACATGCAGAATGACTGAGCTAAATGACTTTCAATGATGAAATTCAGTGACAATTTCAATACATTCTTGACTATCTCAATGATTTCTTTCTACTTCAATAAAGACTTTCACTCTTGAATGAGTTTTGATTCAGATACAACTGATTATAAAATGACTCGTCAACATATTGAAGCTAGAAAGATCGATGACATTATTACTTGAATGAGCGAACTTTTTATCTTCAATCATCAACAATTGAAAAAGATCAAGCAGATCACTGAAGCTCAGATGAATAAGCATAGATGAAATGTCATCTATGAAGTAAATAATCAAGTTTGATTAGTCTTCGAAAACATCAAAATCACTAGATCATGCAAAGATTTGAAAGACAAGCAGCTCAATCTTTATTCAATCACAGTCAAAGTTGAGATCTTCTATCGTCTTCAGCTATCTAGAAGCATGAAGCATATACATTCAATGTTCAGCTTGAAGTGTTTACAATCTTCATTAAATGATTTTCTATCGAGATAACATTCTGAACTCTCTAGATCGATGATCATTGAAAAGAATGAAAAGCATTGAGAAGTAGATGATATATTGAACTTCAGACAATATAAAGAAAGACTACAATACAAGATCAAATGAATTGAGATAAATCATAATGACGAATGATACTATGTCGATAAAGAGAAATTCAATGACTCGAAGAAAGTTCTGAACGAATTTCACAAGCTATATTTGAATAAGTCGCACTAAATTGAAAACATGATGAATTTTTTGTTTTTATTTCTTTTCTATTCATGTGAACATGAATGTTTAAAGAAAGAAGTAATGTTATGAACATGTCTGAATCAATCAGAGTTCAGATTTAATTCTAATCAATTTGATTAAAACAAGTCATGATGCTATGTCTAGTTTGAATCTAGCACATCTCTATTGAATTTTTCAAGTCATTCTCAGCACTTCTTCTCGTTGTTCAGCACTTTCTTCATTCATCTCTTTTATCATTCTTTTAAACAAACACATCTAACATATTACATCACATCTGTATCGAGTTTAACGCAGTCTTAAGTCATTATTTATAAAAGAGCTTGCACTCTTTCTCTTCTGTATTCTTAATGTCTTGTTATAGCTATCTTTAAAGAACAATACATACATATCAGCTTCGAGCTTCTTTGATTGAATGATCTAGGCACGATCTCAACAAAACATTGCATTCAATGATCTACTATAGCAAGAATCTGAGTCTTGCTGAGTGCAATTACAAGATTTATGACAAGAAACTACTAGCAATCATTCATGTCTTCAAGCATTGACAATCTGAGCTGAAATTGACTGAGTTACTCATCAAGATGTTCACTGATCATCAAGCTTTGACGTCATTAATGAAAGATAAAGAGCTAAGTAGATGTTAAATGCATTGAGTACAAAAGCTTGTTGACTTCAACTTCAAAATCATGTATCGCTCAGATAAATAAAACATCAAAGTCAATGCATTGACTCGTCAAGTCAATTCAGTTTCTAGAAGTTCAGAAGATGAGTGCATTTGCTATCAATGAATCACTATTCTGACTTTGAATCGAATGAAAATTGCTCATTTAAAGAAGAACATCAGTGAATTAATCTATAAACAGATTCTTGAGACTAATGAGATTGACGAGAATTGTACGTTACTTCGTGAAGCAATAGCAAGAGACAAGACACAATATGAAGATATCAAATTGAAGAATTGTTGAACTCAGAATGAAATCTTGTATCATGATAGTCAGTTATGAGTTTCGTTCAACGAGCTTCTACAAATGAATCTGATTCATGAGATACACGATCAATCATCAGTTGATCATTCTGATATTCTTAGAACTGTGAAGATCATAAAGCGAAACTACTATTGATCATTCATGCGAAAAACAATAGATTGATATATTTGAAACTGCTATATCTGTCAACGTTCAAAGACATTTAGAGATAAATCAAACGACTTGCTTCAATCTCTATCGATATCTGAACAGCGATAACAAGACATAGCAATGAACTTCATTATCAATCTATTTGATTCAAGCGAGTACAACGCTATTCTGACGATCATCTGCAGATTGTCAAAAGAAAGGCATTATATTTCTTGCATCACTGAGAATGAAGATATCACTGTCGAAAAGACAGCTGAAATGCTGATTCAATGAGTATATCAAACTCATGATCTATCAAGCTTCATAGTATCTGATCGAGGTTTGCAATTTACCTTTATTCTATGAAAGTCGCTTTGCAAAAAACTAGACATTAATCTTTGATTCTCTACAGTCTATCATTCTCAGATCGATGATCAAAGTGAACGAGTCAATCAGAATGTTGAAAGATATCTTCGATTCTTCTGTTCATATATGCAAGATGACTGATCTAAGTGACTATTTATAATCGAGTTTGTTGACAATAACGTCTTGTTCTCAGTCATCTTCTTGATCTTCTTCTTTATGAACAAGAACTTTCATTCTCGTATGAGCTTCGACTCTGACATCATCGAGTATGAAAGCACTCGCAAACGCTTGCAGATTGATCGAGTCAAGAATATATCTGAACAAATGAACAAGACATTGATCTTCGCTCGTGAAGCTTTGATCAAAACATGAAAACAAATGATAAATCAGACTAACAAGCATAGAAAGAAGATCAATTACAAGATCGAATCAAAGATGTTTCTGAATGAAAGAAACATCGTTACAGCAAGATCTTTCAAGAAGCTAGATGACAAAATGCTCGATTCTTTCATCAATCTAGATTTCATCGACTCTTCATATAAACTGAAATTATCAGAGTCTATGCATATTCATGATGTATTTCATTCTGATCTGCTTTGCTCTGTCGTCGACGACTTCTTGCCTGATCAGAAGAACGAATTCTCAAATTCAATAGTGATAAACGACGAAGATGAGTGAAAAATCGATGATATATTGAATTTTCGTCGATATCGAAGACGACTTCAGTATAAAGTCAAATGAAACAACTATGACAATGATCTCAATTGATACAACGCTGATGACGACGAATTTATGAACGCTCAGAAGATCATTGATGATTTTCATATTCAATACTTGAACAAATCGCGCTAATCAACAATTCAATCAATCAATTGAGTTGAGCAGAAAATACATTCATGCGAACATGAATCATCGAAGAGAGAGAGTAATGTCACGATTCTAGCCTTGTCAGACTCAGTCTTCTAGCTCTGTCAGATTTATTCTAGCTTCGTCATCTTGACTAGTTTCTATTGAGTCTAGCGTCGACTGAGAAACACACATATGTAGTCAGCTTCTTTTCTGTAGCTATCTTTCTTTCTTAGCATTTATCTTCTAGTTAAATGACACTCATATTGACTCGCTCTATGCTGACTTCTAACAATTATTATTTAACAGACTTTTTATTAAATTCTTTTGCTCTTTTCTTGTGAATTGCTTCTGTCAGTTGTATTCACTCTCGACTATGATTCATACTTGACTCAGTACACTAAATCATCACGTCTCAAAGATGTTGTACATTTATTTATTATGAGTTTTATTTGCAACAAAAGATCTGAGCATATTATCTTTCAAGTCTCTTTCATCATTGAAATGTTTTCTACTTCAGAATGTTTGTAATCTGACTTTTTATCTAGATGATTTGTGATATTCTTTCATACTTTTTTCATTTTCTTATTAAGTTATTTCTTTTTGAAGTCTGATCATGAACTGCTATTGCTATTAACATGATCACTCAATATTCACACAAGTAAATAATGAGTGCAAACTTCAACAATCAACTCATGATTAATGATGAAGTTGCATTTAGTTCAATGTGATATCTTTTCTCATAAATATGATGTTATTGATTCTCAGTCTGCATTGTTGATGTCATCATCATCAAAATTAATTCTAGTATGTCTGTTATTAATTGATTGAAAAGAATTAAGTTGTTTAATGTTGCATACATTAAGTTTTTGAAATGTCGTAATGACTTTGCAAGAATACTTTCATTGAATGCTTTGACAGCATTCAATTCTATCTTTTTTCAAATTAATAATTTATTTTTTTTAATTTTTAAGTGAATTATTACTTTGAAAGTGATACATCTGTCTTTGTTAAAAACTTCTTTCACAGAATCATTGTTGCTTAAGTCTGTTGCAATCTCATTGTCATTGTGAATCTTTGTATGTTCAACTGTGCTGCGCTTTGATGATGATGATATCTTGAAGTTGCTCATGTGATGACATTTTTTCTGTAATGTCACTTAGTATCTTGATAAACTCATCATCATAAAGATCAATATACTCTCATGTTGCATTTGAGATGAGAATCATTTGATGTGACTTAATAATGTATGATCATTGAGAAAATCTATGCAACAAATGATTGAGAAAAAGAATAAAAGAAAATGTCAGATTGCAAATGATTTTTTCTCATGATAAGAAAGAGATTTATCTTATTTCAAGCATTAAGAATAGTTCATTTAATCTTGATAAAAATTCATTGAATCTTTATTAATGTTGAATGAACTATAAGTCTTGTTATTAATTCTTGAGATTTTTCAATTATGACATGATTTCACTATGTCATCTTATACTAAAAGTCTTGAGCATAAACATGTTTTCTACAAGCATTCTACATAATTTCTTCAGTGATCAGCTGCTTAAATTGAGTATCACAAGAAATTTGAAATCTACAATCATTGTTTGCAACAAATTAAATTGTAAAAAGAAAGTGAATAAACTCTTCTGCATGCATTTCTTTCAGTGCTGTTTTTCATTCATGCTCATTGCTGATATATATTCTTGCAAATTTAGCTCAATCATATATCATCATATCTGTAACACAGTCGTAATTCAGCTCATTCTTAATCAGCTTTATAAATTTGTTGTATTTCATATCATCAATGTAAATCAAGTTCTTGTTACGAGTGTATCAAGACTGATTAGAACTAGTCAATGATCTAGTCGAGATCTGATCTAGATCTGACTCAGATTTGACTCAGATATGACTCAACACTCTTTTACTTTTTCAACATTCTTTTCTTTCATCAACATCTTGTTCATTTACATCATTTTCTTTTCATGTTACAAACACATTTCTTTTGAGTCTAGCGCAGTCTCTGAACATTACATAAATAGAAGCTCTTGTATCAATCTTCTTCTGTATTCTTAATATTCAGTTATAGCTATCTTTAAAGATCAAGCACTATCAATTCTGATCTTCATTGATTGTATCATTTAGGCACGATTCTGACATTATATTAAGAATTCGTTAATCACATGATACTGATCTCATTATTCATTCAACATACTCGTACAGACAGAACGAGTCTAAAGAAATTCGTTTACCTGATGATCAACGCAATTGAAAGACTGAACAACACTAGAGAGTTTGATAAAATCAACGACAAGACTGTTTGAATCGCTAGACAACTTATCGCTCACTAAGTATGCACAGTTCAAATCGATCAAGAGAATCAACTCATTCTCATGAAACAGATGAGTGAAAATAAGCTGTTCAACTTGATTAAAAGAATCGACGATAAAGAATCTTCGTGAATTGCTCAAGAATCAAATCAATCAACAAACAAATCTCATCTTCTTTGTTGAAGATTAAACATCATTCTTTACGTCTTTCTTCTTCAATCATCAAGCATCGTCATTCATTCAACTCTTCTTTCAAACAAATCTCATTATGTCTAGTCATTCGTCTACTGAAGAGCATTCTGAGAGATTTCGAAATCGTTTCTCTCAAATCTCTGATGCTGATTCATTGAAATCACGAACGAAATCATCAAGTGCTGCATCATTCATTCATGAAGATGACGAATCATTCGCTGAAACAATAATATCTCTTGTGTTCTACGAAATCTGAAAAGCTCGAAGTCTAGCTCTTGATAAAGAAACAGATTGACTCTACGAGTTAAATAAACAACAAGAAGACGAAATCAAAGAGTTGAAGACAAGACTTCAAACTAAAGAAAACACTTCTTCTGATTTCATCTACTCTGAGCGTTCTAGATCTCAAAAAATACCTGATTCTTCGCTGTTTACTGATGAAAAGAATTCTACTTGAAAGAACTGATACGAAAAAATTCAGAATAAACTAGAGATCAATGTCAATCTCTTTTTTAATGAATGAGTCAAATTAAGCTATGTACATTCTAAATTATTTGATGACGCAGCAAAGATTACTCAGGCTAGATGCGAACGTGATTGTGTCAATCTTTATAAAATTGTTGAAGATCTTTTGAAAGAGCTAGCTCAGTTGTTTGATGATTCAAATAAGAAAGTCAACTTTTGTAAAGAATACTACAACTTGATTCAAGAATTCAAGAAATTCAGTGAATTTTATACTCAGTTTCAACGTCTATCTTTCTATCTAAACTATCACGAAAAGCAACTGATCGTTGATCTGAAAGATAAAATCAATCTTCATCTTCGATTCATTTGAGTAAATCAACTAGTTCAATCTGATTTTCTAAAGAAAATTCGTTTCTATCTGATTCATTTGAATAATGATCAGCGAGTCATTCAAGAGATCAAAGACAAGCTCAAATGCATCAATGATCTTTCAAAGACTATCTTTCATAGAGTGATTGTTATCACTCAGTCATTTGATCACTCAAAGTCTGATCATCTAAAGTCGCGCGACGTGATTTTAACTAACGTCAAAGAAGCAGACATTCTAGTCGAAAGCTGTTTTATATGTCATAAATCAGATCATAGCTCTAAGAAGTGTTTTGATCGATTTACTAGAATCAATGCAGTAAACAAAGAATATGATTGCTTCAATTTCGATTCAAAAAACTAGTCATCTCTTCAAAAGTCATCAAAGAGATAGAGATTATATCTTTGTGCAAACTAGACGAAATTCTATTGAAAGAGAATCATTTTGAAAAGTCATTTCTAATTGATGCTCATCTCATCTCTCAGAAACAATCTTTCAGCCTTCGTTCTTTAATAGACAGTGATTCAGTCATCTACATGATCATACATTTCAATCTAGTTGATAAAGTATGCAAGAAACTGAAAATTCAATCTATATCACTGATAAAAGAGAAGCTAATAAGAGATTATAATGAGAAGATATCTAAGAAGATCATTACTCATAAAATTCTATTCAATCTCATCATCGAAAGTCATAAGAAATTGATCATATTAATGTTGATAGCTGATATTGATCATCATGAAGTCATATTGAGTAAGCTCTGAGTGAATAAAAACGAAATATTACTGAATATGCAAAACGACATCATTGTTTTTTTGAATCAATTGAATACTTCTATTTCTGTTTTTTCGATCTCGCTCAATTCAAAGCACTCAAGTTGATCGCGATCAACTTCACTCTCTTCAATCACTCAGACTAAGATCTCTACAATGCTCAAACGACTCGTTTCAATCACTGCTCAGAAAGAGTTATTCTCGATTCAAAGCATAAACGTTGCTTCATTCAAAACACTGTTGAATTATTCAAGAAAGAACAAGATCGAAGTCTTTGCTCTATTCATGATGAACATCAATAGAAAAATCACGTACAATACTCAGTGCGATTTGAACGCTTTAAACGTCTCTTCAATCAATGAAATGACTCAGAATTTCAAAGACATTAAAGCGAAGCTGCTCTCGAAATATCACGAGTTTCTAGATGTTTTTGATCGAGCTCAATTGAATAAACTACTCTCTCATCGCTTCTACAATCATAAAATCGAGCTCACTAGTGATTCAATGCTTTCTCGCTGTTGAGCATATTGAATGTTCTCTGTCAAACTTCTGAAAGTAAAGAAGTATCTGAACGAGAATCTGTCAAAGAGATTCATCACTTTCAGTCAGATCTTCTATTTCTCGTTGATTTTATTCGCTCTCAAAGCAAATGAAGATCTTCAATTCTGCGTGAATTATTGAAAGCTAAATGTCATTTTCAAAAGAAATAGATATTTTCTATCGCTGATAAATGAGATCATTGATAAAATAGTGAGTTGCAAGCATCTGACTAGATTGAACATCATATCAGCGTTCAACAAACTTTGAATGCACTTCAATAATGAGAATTACATCATTTTTATCACTGCTTTAGAAGCGTATAAATACAAGATGCTATCATTCAAACTGACTAACAAATCGATCTTCTTTCAGCAATATATGAATGACATTTTATGAGACTTTCTGAACAACTTTTGCCAAGTCTATCTAGATGACATTCTCATCTATAGCAAAATGAGAAAGAAACATAGAAATCACGTCAAACTAGTATTGAGATGACTACGCGAAGCTGAACTGCAGATGAATATTCGAAAGTGCAAATTCGATGTAGAAGAGACAGTCTTTCTAGAAGTCATTGTATCAGAACAAGATCTTCACATGAATTCAAGCAAGATGATCATCATAGTCAACTGAACTACTTCAACAAATTTGAAAGAAATTCAGAGCTTCATGAGATTTGTGAACTTTTACCGTCGTTTCATTAAGAACTTCTTCAAACTAGTCAAATCATTCACTCAATTAACTAGAAAAAACACGTCTTTTGTATGAAATGAGATCTGTGTTCAAGTCTTTGACAATCTAAAGAAACAAGTCAGCTCAACTTCTGTACTTTGTCATTTCGATTCTAAACGACAAGCTATTCTGAAAATCAATGCTTCGAACTATGTAAAAGATGAAATACTATCTCAGTACAATGATGAGAGAATTCTTCATTCAGTGACTTTCTACAGCAAAAGCATGATTCTCGCTGAAATCAATTATCACATCTATGACAAGAAATTGCTAATCATTATTCGATGCTTCGAACACTGATGACTCAAGCTGAAGTGCACTGAACTATTCATTCAGATGTTCATCGATCATCAGACTTTGAAGATCTTCATGAAAAACAAACAGTTAAGTCAATGACAAGTCAACTATTTGAACATTTTATCGAAGTTCAACTTTCAGATCATCTTTAGATCAGGCAAAACAAACATTAAAGTCGATACTTTAATCAGAATGTCTCTAGCAAACATCTCTGAATCAGCTCAGCGTCTTGAAGATTATTTTCAGACTATTCTGATCTTTGATAGAGTTGATGTTCTATCTGTTGAATTGAAAGCAAATCTCTATCAATGAGTATGTATGATCAATCAAACAGATGAGTTCTGCAGCAAATATAGACAAGCTATGAACGACAACAAGCTCAAATTTCATATCACTAAACTGAAGAACTGCAAAATCATTAACAACATTCTATTTAAAAAAGATTTACTGTGAGTTTCTGAGAACATGCACACGAAATTACTACAAGAAGTGCATGATCAATCTTCAATCTCTCACTTCAAAAATAGATGAATCATTGATCTAGTTCAGCATTTCTACTATTGATCAGATCATTGAGCTACTATTCGATGATACATTCGAAACTGTCATGCTTGTCAGCGAAGCAAAGTCTCTAAAAATAGCATCAATGAACTTCATTATTCTCTTTTGATTTCACAGAAACGCTGAAAAAATATAGCTATGAACTTCATCACTGAACTATCTCTGTCAGAAGATTATAACGTCATTTGCACAGTCATATGTTATTTCATCAAAGAACATCACTATGTTTTCTGTCATTGAGAAGACGATGACATTTCAGTCAAAGAAATGATTTGAATCATGCTATGAAACGTCTATCGACTGCATGATCTACTCAGTTCTATTGTTTCAAACAGAGACTCTCAATTCATATTGACTATGTGAAAAAGTCTTTGCAAGCGACTGAGAATCACAGCTAGTCTATTCACAGTCTATCATTCTGAGATCGACGATCAATCAAAACGAGTCAATCAAGACGTTGAACGCGAACTTAGAATCTACTGCAATTACATGCAGAACAACTGAGTCAAATGAATATCTATGATGAAATTCAGCGACAATTTCAATATCTTCTTGATCACTTCAATGATTTTCTTCTACTTCAATAAAGAATTTCACTTTTGAATGAGTTTCAATTCAGATACAACTGACTATGAAATGACTTGTGAACGACTTGAAGCTAGAAAGACAGATGATATTGTTATTCAAATGAAAGAGTTACTGAGCTTTGATCATCAACAATTGAAAAAGACGAAGCTGATCATTGAAATTCAGATCAATAAACATAGACGAAACGTCACATATGAAGTAGATGACTGAGTTTGATTATCTTTCAGAAACGTCAAGACAACGAGACTCTGCAAAGATTTGAAAGACAAACAGCTAAATCTCTATCAAATCATTGCTAAAATAAATATCTTTTATCATCTTCATCTATCAATAAGCATGAAGCATCTGCATTTGATATTCAGCTCGAAGCTACTACAATTGTATTCAGAAGATCTTCTATCAGAACAACATTCAAAATCATTCAGATCAATCACTATCAAAGATGATGAACATTGAAAGATAGATGATATATTGAACTTCAGACGCTATTGAGATTGAATACAGTACAAAGTCAAATAAAAAGATCTAGATAGAAACAACGAATGATACTATGTCGATAAAGAGAAATTCGATGACTCAGAGAAAGTTTTGAATGAATTTCGTAAGCTATATTCAAGCAAATCGCGCTAAATATCGAAATAACTATCAACAAAAGTGAGCAAAGAAACTACATTCATGCAAACATAAATTTTCAAAGAAAGAAGTAATGTTACAAGTGTATCAAGACTGATTAGAACTAGTTAATGATTTAGTCGAGATCTGATCTAGATCTGATTCAGATTTGACTCAGATATGACTCAACACTTTTTTACTTTTTCAACATTCTTTTCTTTCATCAACATCTTGTTCATTTACATCATCTTCTTTTCATGTTACAAACACATCTCTTTCGAGTCTAGCGCAGTCTCTGAACATTACATAAATAGAAGCTTTTATATCAATCTTCTTCTGTATTCTTAATATTCAGTTATAGCTATTTCTAAAGATCAAGCACTATCAATTCTGATCTTCATTGATTGTATCATCTAAACATGATTCTGACAGTTCTTCACTGATTTACATTTAAGAAAATCTTATGATCTGCAGCATATGTTACAATTGAGATTGCAACTTATTTGTATTATGAAAATTTTGACTGATTTAACTAATATTGATTGAGATTTCTTGAGATCTTGTTCATCACAGACAACATAACTCAAGAGATGTGAATATATTTTCAATTGAAAAGATGATAAAGAATTGTACTTGAGATTGTTTCATCATGTTTTTCTGACTCTGAGTTATTTTCTTACATTGTAATTTGATCGCTGTGTCATGAACATTAACATAGAATCACTTCTTGATCTTGCAACATCGTTGAATATAATATGAAACTCGTAATATATGACTTCAAATGTTAATCTGATGATCTTCTTTGACTTATTTATATTTAGCTTTTGTTTTATAAGCTGAAGAGATTTCATCTGATTTCATATTCACATCTTTAATTGCATGTATTCAAACTCATCAATGTTGAATTCTTCTTTCACTCTGTTTATCAATCATTTGTAATATATATACTCTTTACATGACATCTTTGACAATGCATTCATTATATTAAAGAGAAGACTTGATGTTTGTTGAATATTTTCATGTCTGTGATTAATGACTGCGCTTATCACAAAAAACTTTAACATCAATGATTCATAACTTCAGAATTTGATTGATGTCACACTTACTGCATCTTGTTCATGTAATAATTGATATCAGCTTTCAATGATTTACTTACTGCTTAAGTTCTCAACTAAATTTATGAAATACATATTAATTATTTAAAGTTTACTACTGAGTTACTCACACTTTTTTGTAATACAATCACTTGCAATCATAAAGTCAATTTTCTTTCAGATCAATTCATTGATACAGTTGACTTTGATTGATTAACTTCATGATATCAAATTTGTAACTGATGATACTTTTGTAATAAGCAAAGCTTTGTTTGTTATGTATATTTCATAAAAACAAAGTTCTTGTGAGATTAAACTCTGACTTTAGTTTTCATCAATTCATAGTTGAAACTTCTGTTCATCAAGAAAAATTTGATTGAGCAAAGTCAAAAGATGATTATATTTCTTAATTGTTTAATCATGTAACATCGTTGACTTCAATGATTCTATATATGCTCTGAAACATAAACATAATATATATACATTGTTTGATTTTTGTCTGCAATGAGATTGAATCAGTTTCAAATATCTTCAGCTTTTGCATTTGAAGTAGTATTCTGCTACTTTTGTTTCTTTATGCAAGAAATTCTTCTTATATATTGAATTATATGAATTTCAATTGCTGAAGTTGTTAATGTAGAAGAACTTGTTTTTATTTGACTCACTAGAAATATCATTTGCTGATATAACATGCATACTTCTCAGAATTGTATGCAAATAAAAAAATCAATTAACTTTAAGTGAACGAGAATTTTTGATGTTATCTTTAGATCAGTGCTTTATCTCAATCATTTCATGCATAGCATGTTAAGTTTTCTCATTGCAAGATTTGAGTAGTTCAACGAGAGCATCATTGTGTCATAACTCATTATTCTTGTTGTCTTGATACAACAAATTTATAATGAAAAGAATAAGTTGTAGCTGATCAGACAGTTAATCATTTAACAGAGTTGAGACTTCAATTGCTTCTTTCAATCTCTTTTGAATCAGAACATAATCACATTTTCAAACTTTCTTCTTTTTCTGTCAGTTCAATTAACAGTATACTTTATCATTGACAAGATTTTCTAAGTCATTGATGTCTTTTTCGTCTTGTTTTCAGCATTGAAGTAATTCATGAATGCTTACGTAGTATGATTTCACTCAGAATGAGTTTTTTTCTTTTTATCTAACTCTCTATCTGATACAACTTTCTTGTCAATTATATTGTGACACTTGCGCATGAAAACTGTCAACGTGTCAAGAAGCTTCTCTATGTTCAGAATTTCAACTAAAATTGATGCATGACATCATAACTTTGAATTGAGCTTTGTCTCTTGTATTTGATTGCATTGTTTGCAAATGAATGCATCTTGAATTTTACAAAGATTAAAGACATGATTGAATCATGTTATCATAACAGTCAATGCATGCTTATTAATCTTGCTTTGTTTTATATCTCTGTAAAGAAGAATATTTTTCATCACAAGAAGATTCAGATGTTAAGTATTATGATGTAATAACTGTCTTTGAAACATTTCTCATTTATTGATGCAATTGAAAAAGATTTTTATTAAATGCTTGTATGCAATCTCACTGTGCTTTGTATTGAAATTATCAGCACTATTGTATCTTCAAATCTGATTTGCATAATGTATCATTGCATGTAGTTTTAAAATGTTGAAATGATCAATGTCTGTATTTGAATGCTCAAATTACAAATGATGAAAAACATTCTTTAGCTTGTTCAATTAAAAAAGTGCATGTTCAAGATATTGAAGAGTTTCTTCATCATGTAAATGATACTGAGCAAGTATCATGAAGTTTATCACTGCTTGAGCAAAGTGAATTGCTGCAGATGCTCTTGTGATCAGAAGTGATGCAATGATTGATATAAATTGATATACAATCGACTTTTAATTTGCATCAATTCATTGCTTAATCATACTATACTTAACAAATCTCTTCATTTCTTTAAATGACAAAATGACGTGAAATCTTTGATTCAGCTGAGCTGTTTCTGATGCATCGTTTAAAGCTAATCTGATTTCTTTTCTTCTTTGACTTGTACAAACATTCTCATTGATGATCTGACTGAATCATAACATCAGATACAAGATGATTTTCTTAAGTAGTTGATGTAACACATTTATCATCATTGTTTTGTGAATATTGATAAACATATGTGATCATGCAAAGTTTTTCACTGAATGTATTCAAGTAAAGTCATTCTCAATCATATTGTTCTTTCTTTGTTGTCTTTGTTGATTTCTAGTGAATGCATATGTTCAAATTAATCATGTTTTGTTTAAATTTTTGCACTCATAAAATGATACTTGACAGATAAAACATTGTTGATTCATCTTGATGTTTGTGATTAATACTTGTTTCTTGTAGTTTATTATGAACTCAATGATTATTGAATAACATTGTCTTATCTTATTGTTCACGCAAAGAACAGAAATGTTGTTTCTGAACATAGCTTCAACGACTGTTACATGTGAAATCATGTATTAATGCATGATGATACATGTTTAATGTACGCTTAAGTATGATTGATAACATCATGTGTTAAATCTTTGACTTGATATTGTTGTTATTGTTGTCAACTATGAGAAGAAATCTCAGAAGAATCAATCTCAATCGTTTTTAAGCATGTCTTGTGCATCGATTTAAATTCTCTATCATTAAATATATAAATTATGCAGATAAATCATTTCAATGTTCAGTCAAGACTGTCTTATCAATGAAAATTAACAGTAATATCATAATAACATCATCAGAAAGCTTCTTCTGCGTTTCTCATCATCAATCAGCAGTATGCATCTCGTTGTAAACTTAAGAGTTGTTAACATTATAATGTTGAATAAATGCATAAATCAGCTCATCTTGAAATAATGAATGACTCAACAAGAATCAAAGTGTCTTGATGATGTTATAATACAAAATGCAATGCTGCTCTTCTTGAACTTCTTTATAACTGAATTCAACTGTGAACATTCAAGAATGTCACTTATCATTTTCAATATCATATGAAATCTGATGTAGAAGTGTCAATCACTTGTTTGCATCATGAAAGCTGACATGTTGATGTAAGACTTGCAAACGCAAGTTTTGAAAAAATTGATTAACACTGTCTTTGATAATTTTCATTTAATGAAGTCAATGAGCAAATGTGTAATCTGCTTTGCATTGAAATGAATAATATTGATTGTTGTTTATGTTCTTGATCATTTGAGAATTTAAGCTCAACGACTCTGATACTTTCTTTGACACGTCAACTGTCATTTCAACATCATGATTAATTGTCTTGATGAAGATTTTAACTTGCAGCGCTGATGATGTAAAGAGAAGTTCAGTTTGAAGTTGTATCATTTCAATTCTTGATGATATATGTTTCATATTTTGATTCAAATCAGCATTATTCATTTCAATGTTCATGTGCTTTTCTGCAAAATCATTTATTAACATATATTCTTGATTCTTGTCTTTAATGTTCATTTGAATGTTTTCATCATGAGAATCATTCAAATTTGAATCTCATTCTGCAATTTCATGATCGCGTCAGATGAATTGCATCAAATCACATGATGATGATTTTGATGATGATGATAACTTTTGTCAGAGAATCTTTCGCAATTGATCATGCAAGCAAACATGACAGTGATGAAGATGATGTTCAAGCTCACTGATGTTGTTTATCTTCATTTCACATAAAAAGCATGCACGTTGCATTATTTATAAGTCTTCGATTAGTGTTTTTATATAATTTGTATGAAGCAATAATGAATTGTAATGATTCTTTATGCTCAACTGTTTATCTGTGCATGAAATGTCAGTAACATGATGAATCGAAAAATGTCAATTGCAAAGTCAATGAATCATGTTTATTCAGAAGTTATTGACTTCAATTTGAGCTCAATAGTTAAGATATGTAAACTATATCTAGCTAAATTGTAAAGAAAATATAATCAATTACTTGAATAAATATCATTGCTATTCTCATGATTTAGCTATTGTCATTCAAGATGCAATCATTTAAATCTTTTATGAAATGAGAGTAATGATTGCTAAAGTGCTATATATCTCAAGTTGAAACAATCTTCAAAGTTTACAAACTTTATCTTGTCATCATCATCTATCTTGCTCTTGTCATGACTTGATGAGCAACTCAAGAGATATATGACTATGCATCTATCTTCTTCATCTTCATTTGAAACTCTCTGATGGCATATCAATTGTGCTTAAACTCATCATTGCTTCTTCTGAACTTATCATAAGTGCGAAGCTGCTTAGATTTTATAGTCGTTGTTATCTGATGTACAATGAAGACTGAGAGAGTTCAAGTATTGAAAATCAAAGATTCAAATTTAAATGAAGAGATCAGCTGATTGATAAACATAGAGATGAGTTCATCAGTCAAATAAGTGACAGTAACGAGCAAAGATAATTGTTGATGATGAAATGATATTAAAAATGATGTAATTTTGTTTCAAAGAGCTTTTCATCTGATAATTCTTTGTGTGATGTTGACTGCTTGTTTAAGTAATGACAAGAATTTTAACGCATCTGACAACATGTCTCAATTGAACTCGTCTATTGCTACTGTCAATAGTTAAATCATGAGTTCAATTACAATGCACATATTAATGAATCAGATGTTGCTGCATACATCGACTTCAATGAAAGTGTACTTAATGATGTCACACTATAAACAGTATCTGTAATGAACTGACTGCTTGATGAAGACTTTGATTTCATCAATGAATCTTCATTTCTTAAAAATGAATGAAGTTGTTTAACAACTAAACTGAATGAAGAGTTATTGCAGTCAACTTCTTTGTCGTCTCTCATGATTGTTGTTGCTCAATATCATATCATCTTTGATTTTATCACTTCATGAGAATAATCTATATCTTGATGATAACAAATGCAAGTGAAGTTTTTACACTGCTTGTGACAACATTGTCAACGAGTAAGAAGATCAAGTATGTATGACTCATTTCTCTGCAAATGCTTCTTATGCTTATTCTTTAAACACTTTGCATGAGTGATGTTGCTGATCTGAATGAAAGCAATCAGTTAGCTGATATACAGAAGAAGCAATTCAAAATGATAATTAAGATTTCATCTTTTAACACTTGTATTTCTCTGTCTTTTCTTGATACTTTGAACTTGAAAGAAGTTTCTTCATTTGTGATATAATCACTGAGATTTTTGCGAATTCATGAACTGATCAATTCAATGATAAACTCTCTCTTGTTGCTATTCTGCAAATAAAACAGTATATTCTTCAGATATTTTTAATCATTGCATTTCTTTAACGTCTTTGTCATCTCAATTGATTAATCGAAGCAATAAACAATAGTCTGATTGCAAAGTGAAAAATGCATGTAGTTTCAGTTGATACATCAGTCAAAGATCAAACGAGATTGATTATTACATCAAAGCTCAAAGTTAAATTCACTTGCATGATTGAATACTTTTATATTTGAGTTGTGTGAAATCTCTTTATCATTAAGTACGATTGTTCAGTTTACAACGTAAGACAGATCATATACATCTGAATCATCATCATGAAAGTCTACAGACTTCTCAATCATGTTTTCATTTATCTCTTCATCATATATTTTAGAATTAATTTTGTTCTTTCAACTGTTATTGTTGACACTCAAGATCTGCTTGAATCAATGCTGTGTATCATGTCTGAGTTGTAAGTTCAGATCAGTAAATAAAACAGTATCTTTAAGAAGATACTTGATGTTTTTCAAATTAAACTGTTTGTTTCATGACTTTGTTTTATTTGTTTGCTTCAAAACATTTAATATTCTTTTTACAATTGCTTTTTTGACAGATTTAAAAAATGAATGAAGTTTAAAAGTAGTATTTCTTCATCTTTTAACATGTCAAGTAGTGAAAGCTTGTTTAGCACTAGTTGTGATGTTTCATATGCATTCAGTCAACATTATCTTCATGATAATGTTATTTGATGTCTATTAAGTCACAAGTAATGCAAAGAGCAATTGAGAAGAAAGTGAAATTATGCAATACGTTTGAAAAATTGAAGTGCATGAGATTCAATGAACTTGAATAATGATTCTTTGAATTTGCTTTAATTTGAGAATGTCATTCTTTAACATCTTGACTTGAAGAAAATTTCTTGACTTTCTTTGCTGTCAAATTGACAACGATATTACATTTTAGTGATTTTATGATGATCATCATTTCATCTTTCAATCATGTGAACTATGATTTGCATCATTAAACGCTTGAATGTAATCTTCACAACAAGATGTTAAAGCTATGCTACTCATGAAAGACTTCAAACAGAGTGCTTATCTTTGCAACTGTATTTAAAAAGCAATTGATAATAATATGAAAGTTATGCAATCATCAAATGAGTAGATGCAACATATCTTGATTGAACTACATGATTGATTTGCTCATTGACAATAAATGAATCATTGTGATTTGCAATGCTTTTATGAAAGCACTTGCTATCACATCTTCATGAATTGCAACAGTGAGAATGACAGATAGATTTGCTCGAAAGCATTATGACTTGCAATGCAATACTGATTTTGTTAACAGATGTCATGATGCTAAAAAATGATCAGTTATGCTTTTTAAGCAAAGAAAATTTCAATTCAATATAAATGATTGACTATCTTGACAGATTTTGATTGAATTACAAAGATATATATTGTATTTTCACTATGAATTGATTTATTCATCTTGAAGAATGTTCTCAGTATAGTGTTATGAGCATATCAAGATCAATAAGATTGAACAGAGCTAGTTGAGATCTGATTTAAATCTGACTCAGATTTGACTCAGTGTCAGAATCGTGTTTAAATGATACAATCAATGAAGATCAGAATTAATAGTGCTTGATCTTTAGAAATAGCTATAACTGAATATTAAGAATACAGAAGAAGATTGATACAAGAGCTTCTATTTATGTAATGTTCAGAGACTGCGCTAGACTTGAAAGAAATGTGTTTGTAACATGAAAAGAAAATGATGTAAATGAACAAGATGTTGAAAAAGTAAAAGAGTGTTGAGTCATATCTGAGTCAAATCTGAGTCAGATTTAGATCAGATCTTGACTAGATCATTAACTAGTTCTAATTAGTCTTGATACGCTCGTAACATTACTCTTTTCTTCGAAAATTCATGTTCACATGAATGTAGTTTCTTTGCTCACTTTTGTTGATAGTTATTTCAATATTTAGCGCGATTTGCTTGAATATAACTTATGAAATTCATTCAAAACTTTCTCTGAGTCATTGAATTTTTCTTTATCAATATAGTATCATTCATTGTTTCTATCTAGATCTTTTCATTTGACTTTGTACTGTATTTGATCTCGATAGCATCTGAAGTTCAATATATCATTTATTTCTCAATATTCATCATCTTTAATAGTGATTGATTTGAGTGATTTTGAATGCTGTTCTGATAGAGAATCTTCTGAATACAATCATAGTAGCTTTGAGCTGAACATTGAATGCAGATGCTTCATGCTGACTGATAAATGAAGATGATAGAATGTACTCACTTTAGCAGTGATTTGATAAAGATCTAGCTGTTTGTCTTTTAAATCTTTGCAGAGTCTTGTTGTCTTGATGTTTCTGAAAGATAATCAAACTCAGTCATTTACTTCATATGTGACGTCTCGTTTATGTTTATTGATCTGAACTTCAATGATCAGCTTCATCTTTTTCAATTGTTGATGATCGAAGCTCAGTAGCTCTTTCATTCAAATGACAATATCATTTGTCTTTTTAACTTCAAGTCATTCATGAATCATTTCATAGTCAGTTGTATCTGAATCGAAACTCATTCAAGAATGAAATTCTTTATTGAAGTAAAAGAGAATCATTGAAGTAATTGAGAAGATATTACAATTATCGCTGAATTTCATCATAGATATTTATTTAGCTCAGTCGTTCTGCATGTAATTGCAGTAAATTCTAAGTTTGCATTCGACATCTTGATTGACTTGTTTCAATTGATTATTAATCTCAGAATGATAGACTGTGAATAAACTAGCTGTGATTCTCAATCATTTGCAAAGACTCTTTCACATAGTTGATATGAATTGAGAGTCTCTGTTTGAAACAATAGAACTGAGTAGATCATGCAGTCGATAGACGTTTCATAGCATGATTCAAATCATTTCTTCGACTGAAATGTCATCATCTTCTCAATGACATGAAACATAGTGATGTTCTTTGATGAGATGACATATAATTATGCAAATGACATTATAATCTTCTGACAGAGATAGTTCAGTAATGAAGTTCATAGTTATATCTTTTCAGCGTTTTTGTGAAATCGAAAGAAAATGATGAAGTTCATTGATGCTATCTCTAGAGACTTTGCTTCGCTGACAAGCATGATAGTTTCAAATGTATCATTGAATAGTAGCTTGATGATCTGATCAATAGTAGAAACGCTGAACTAAATCAATGATTCATTTATTGTTGAAATGAAAGATTGAAAGTTGATCATGCACTTCTTGTAGTAATTTCGTGTGCATGTTCTCAGAAACTCACAGTAAATCTTTTTTAAATAGAATGTTGTTAATGATTTTGCAGTTCTTCAGTTTAGTGATATGAAATTTGAGCTTGTTGTCGTTCATAACTTGTTTATATTCGCTGCAGAGCTCATCTGTTTGATTGATCATACATACTCATTGATAGAGATTTGCTTCGAGTTCAACAGATAGAACATTGACTCTATCAGAGATCAGAATAGTCTGAAAACGATCTTCAAGACGCTGAGCTAATTCAGAGACGTTCGCTAGAAACATTCTGATTAAAGCATCGACTTTAGTGTTTATTTTATCTGATCTAAAGATGATCTGAAAGTTGAACTTCAATAGAATGTTCAGATAGTTGACTTGTCATCGACTCAACTGTTTGTTTTTCATGAAGATCTTCAAAGTCTGATGATCAATGAACATCTGAATGAGTAGTTCAATGCATTTCAGCTCAAGTCTTCAGTGTTTGAAGCATCAAATAATGACTAGCAGTTTCTTGTCATAAATGTGATAATTGATTTCAGCGAAAATCATGCTTTTGCTGTAGAAGATCATTGAATGAAGAACTTTCTCGTCATTGTACTGAGATAGTATTTCATCTTTTACATAGTTTGAAGCATCGATTTTCAGAATAGCTTGTCATTTAAAGTTGAAATGATGAAGTACTGAGATTAAGCTGACTTGTTTCTTTAGATTGTTAAAGACTTGAACACAGATCTCATTTCATACAAAAGATGTGTTCTTTCTAGTCAGCTGAGTGAATAATTTGACTAGCTTCAAGAAGTTTTTAATGAAACAACGATAGAAGTTAACAAATTTCACGAAGCTCTGAATTTCTTTTAGATTGATTGAAGTGATTCAGCTGACTATGACTGTCATCTTGCTGAGATTCATACGAAGATCTAGTTCTGATATGATGACTTCTAGAAAAACAGTTTCTTTTACATTGAATTTGCACTTTTGAATATTCATCTGCAGTTCAGCTTCGCGTAATCATTTCAATACTAGTTTGACGTGATCTTTATGTTTCTTTCTCATTTTGCTATAAATGAGAATGTTATCTAGATAGACTTGACAAAAGTTGTTCAGAAAATCTCATAGAACATTATTCATATATTGCTGAAAGAAGATCGATTCATTAATCAGTTTGAATGATAACATCTTGTATTTATATTCTTCTAAAGCAGTGATAAAAATGATGTAATTCTTGCTATCGAGATGCATTTGAAGTTTGTTGAATGCTGATATGATGTTCAATCTAGTCAGATGCTTGCAATTCACTATTTTATCAATGATCTCGTCTATCAGCGATAGAGAATATCTATTTTTTTTGAAAATGACATTTAGCTTTCAATAGTTCATGCAGAATCAAAGATCTTCATTTGCTTTGAGAATGAATAAAACAGAAGAGAAATAGAGAATCTGACTAAAAATGATGAATTTCTTTGACAGATTCTCATTCAGATACTTCTTTACTTTCAGAAGTTTAACAGAGAACATTTGATATGCTTGACAGCGAGAAAACGTTGAATCACTGATGAGTTCAATTTTATGATCATAGAAGCAATGAGAAGATAGTTTATTTGATTGAACTCGATCAAAAACATCTAGAAAATCATGATATTTTGATATTTTGATGACAGCTTTGCTTTAATATCTTTCAAATTCTGAGTCGTTTCATTGATTAAAGAGACGTTTAGAGCGTTCAAATCACACTGAGTATTGTACGTGATTTTTCTATTGATGTTCATCATGAATAGAGCAAAGACTTCAATCTTGTTCTTCTTTGAATGATTCAACAGTATTTTGAATGAAGCAACATCTATGCTTTGAATCAAGAATGACTCTTTCTGAGCAGTGATTGAAATGAGTCGTTTGAGCATTGTAGAAATCTTAGTCTGAGTGATTAAAAAGAGCGAAGTTAATTGCAATCAACTTGAGTGCTTTGAATTGAGCGAGATTGAAAAAACAGAAATAGAAGTATTCAATTGATTTGAAAAAACAATGACGTTGTTTTGCATATTCAGTAATATTTCGTTTTTATTCATTCAGAACTTACTCAATATGACTTCATGATAATCAATATCAGCTATCAACATTGATATGATCAATTTCTTATGACTTTCGATGATGAGATTGAGTAGAATTTTATGAATGATGATCTTCTTAAATATCTTTTCATCATAATCTCTTATTAGCTTCTCTTTTGTCAATGATATAGATTGAATTTCTAGTTTCTTGCATACTTTATCAACTAGATTAGAATGTATGATAGTGTAAACGACTGAATCACTGTCTATTAAAGAACGAAGATTGAAAGATTGATTCTGAGAGATGAGATGAGCATTAATTAGAAACGACTTTTCAAAGTAATTCTCTTTCGATAGAATTTCATCTAGTTTGCACAAAGATATAATCTCTATTTCTTCAATGACTTTTGAAGAGATGACTAGTTTTTTGAATCGAAATTTGAATTGAAATCGAAGCAATCATATTCATTGTTCACTGCATTGATTCTAGTAGATTGATCGAAGCACTCTTTAGAACTATGATCTGATTTATGATATACAAAACAGCTTTCGACTAGAATGTCTGCTTCTTTAGCGCTAGTTAAAATCGCGTCATGCAACTTTAGATGATCAGACTTCGAATGATCGACTGATTGAGTGACAATAATTACTTTATAAAAGATAGTTTTTGAAACATCATCAATGCATTTGAGCTTGTTCTTGATCTCTTGAATGACTCGCTGATTATTATTCAAATGAATCAGGTAAAAACGAATTTCTTTTAGAGAATCAGATTGAACTAGTTGATTTACTCAAATGAATCAAAGACGAGAGTTGATTTTATCTTTCAGATCAATGATCAGTTGCTTTTCGTGATAGTCTAGATAGAAAGATAGACGTTGAAACTGAGTATAAAATTCATTGAATTTCTTGAATTCTTGAATCAAGTTGTAGTATTTTCTACGAAAGTTGACTTTCTTATTTGAATCATTGAACAACTGAGCTAGCTCTTTCAAAAGATCTTCGACGATTCTATAGAAATTGACACAATCACGTTCACATTTGACTTAAGTAATCTTTGCTGCATCATCAAATAATCTAGAATGTACATAGCTCAATTTAACTCGTTCATTAGAAAAGAGATTGACGTTGATCTCTAGTTTATTCTGAATTTTTCCGTATCAGTTTTCTCAAATAAAGTTCTTTTCATCAGTAAACAGCGAAGAATCAGATGTTTTTTGAGATCTAGAACGCTCAAAGTAGATGAAATCAAAAGAAGTGTTTTCTTTAGTTTGAAGTCTTGTCTTCAACTCTTTGATTTCGTCTTCTTGTTGTTTATTTAACTCGTAGAGTTGATCTGTTTCTTTATTAAGAACTAGACTTCAAGTCTTTCAGATTTCGTAGAATATGAAGAGTATTATCATTTCAGCGAATGATTCATCATCTTCATGAATGAATGACGCAGCACTTGATGATTTCGTTCATGCTTTCAATGAATCAGCATCAAAGATGTAAGAGAAACGATTTTGAAATTCTTCAGAACGCTCTTCAGTAGATAAATGATTAAACATGATGAGATTTGTTTGAAAGAAGAATTGAACGAATGACGATGCTCAACAATTGAAGAAGAAAGATGTATAGAATAATGTTTAATCTTCAACAAAGAAAATAAGATTTGTTTGTTGATTGATTTAATTCTTGAGCAATTCACGAAGATTCTTTATCATCAATTCTCTTAATTGAGTTGAACAGCTTATTTTCACTCGTCTGTTTCATGAGAATGAGTTGATTCTCTTGATCGATTTTGAACTGTGCATACTTAGTGAGCGATAAGTTGTCTAGCGATTCAAACAGTCTCGTCATTGATTCTATCAAACTCTCTAGTGATGTTCAGTCTTTTGATTGCATTAATCATCAGATAAACGAATTTCTTTAAACTCGTTCTGTCTGTACGAGTATGTTGAATGAATAATAAGATCAGTATCATGTGATTAATGCATTCTTAATATAATGTCAGAATCGTGTCTAAATGATACAATCAATGAAGATCAGAATTGATAGTGCTTGATCTTTAGAAATAGTTATAACTGAATATTAAGAATACAGAAGAAGATTGATACAAAAGCTTTTATTTATGTAATGTTCAGAGACTGCGCTAGACTTGAAAGAAATGTGTTTGTAACATGAAAAGAAGATGATGTAAATGAACAAAATGTTGAGAAAGTAAAAGAGTGTTGAGAAAGTAAAAGAGTGTTGAGTCATATCTGAGTCAAATCTGAGTCAGATCTAGATCAGATCTCAACTAGATCATTAACTAGTTCTAATCAGTCTTGATACGCTCGTAATACTCAGATATGACTCAATATTTTTTTCTTTCTCAACATTCTTTTCTTTCATCGACATCTTGTTTATCTACATCATCTTCTTTTCATGTCACAAACACATTTCTTTCAAGTCTAGCACAGTCTCTGAACATTACATAAATAAAAGGTTTTGTATCAATCTTCTTCTGTATTCTTAATATTCAATTATAGTTATCTTTAAAGATCAAGCACTATCAACTCTGATCTTCATTGATTGTATCATTTAGACATGATTCTGACATTATATTAAGAATTCATTAATCACATGATACTGATCTCATTACTCATTCAACATACTTGTTTAGACAGAACAAGTTTAAAGAAATTTATTTATTTGATGATTGACAATAATTGAAAGATAGAATAACATTAAAAGATTGAATAGAATCAATGACAAGACTGTTTGAATTGCTAGACTACTTATTACTCATTAAGTATGCAAAGTTCACTCAATTATGAGAATCATGATAAAGAATCTTCGTGAATTGCTTAAGAATCAAATCGATTGATAGATTCAATGATAAAGAATCTTCGTTGTTTGCTAAAGAATCAATCAAATCAATCAACAAATAAATCTCATCTTCTTTGTTGAAGATTGAATCTCATCTCATACTTCTTTCTTCTTTGTTGAAGATTGAATCTCATCTCATACTTCTTTCTTCTTCAATCATTGAACATCGTCATTCATTCAATCTTCTTTCAAATAAATCTCATCATGTTTAGTCATTCATTTATTGAAGAGTGTTCTGAAGAATTTTGAAATCATTTCTCTCAAATCTCTGATTCTGATTCATTGAAATCATCAAGTGCTGCGTCATTTCTTCATAAAAATGACGAATTATTCACTGAAATAATAATATTCTTCATGTTTTATGAAATCTGAAAGACTTAAAGTCTAGCTCTTGATAAAGAAACAGATCAATTCTACGAGTTAAATAAACAATAAGAAGACGAAATCAAAGAGTTGAAAACTAGACTTCAAGCTAAAGAAAACACTTCTTCTGATTTCATCTACTTTGAGCGTTCTAGATCTCAAAAAATACCTGATTTGTTAAAGATCGACCTAGAGCGAGTCATAGAGATGTCATTTAACTAATAGATAAATGCTAAGAAAGGAAAGTATCTACAGGAAAGAACTCGATTCTTATATGTGTGTTTCTCAGCCCTGTGCTAGGCTCGATTAGAATGAAACCAGGCGAAGGCTAGTTGAAGAATAGGCGAAGACTAGAATCGTGACATTATTTCCTCTTCTTGACTATTCATGTTCGCATGAATGTTGTTTCTTAGTGCGCTTTTCTTGAATATTTGGTATGAAAGTCGTCAACCACCTCTTGAGCGTTCATAAATTCGTCGCCGTCAGCGTTATACCAGTTGAGATCGTTGTCATAGCTCTTTCATTTGACCCGATATTGAAGTCGTCTTCTATAGCGTCAAGAGTTCAGTATATCATCGATTTTCCATTCGTCTTCATCGTTTATCACTATTGATTCCGAAGGTTCATTCTTTTGACCAGACAGAGAGTCATCGACGACAGAACGAAGAAGCTCTGAATGAAATACGTCGTGTATACGCATAGTCTCTGATAGTTTCAACTTATAGAATGAGTCAACAGGCTCAGTGATCTGAAATGGGCCGAGCATCTTGTCATTCAATTTTTTGGAAGATCTCGCTGTAATGATGTTTCGTCCGTTCAGAAACATCTTTGATTCGATCTTGTAATTGATCTTCTTTCTATGCTTATTAGCTTGATTCACCATTTGTTTCCGTGTTTTGACCAGAGCTTCACGAGCGAAGGTCAAAGTCTTGTTCATTTGTTCAGATATATTCTTGGCTCGATCGATCTGCAAGCGTTCGCGGATGCTTTCATACTCGATGATGTCAGAGTCGAAGCTCATACGAGAATGAAAGCTCTTGTTCATGAAGAAGAGGATCAAGAAGATGACTGATGACAAGACGTTATTGTCGACAAACTCGATCATGAGTAGTCACTTAGACCAGTCGTTCTGCATATACGAACAGAAGAATCGAAGGTAACGCTCGACGTTCTGATTGACTCGTTCGCTTTGATCGTCGATCTGAAAATGATAGGCGATGAACAATCGAAGGGAAATGCTCAGCCGTTTGCAAAGAAACTTTCATAGTATAGAGGTGAATTGCGAATCTCGATCAGATACTATGAAGATTGATAGATCATGAGTTTGATATACTCATTGAATCAGCATTTCAGCTGTCTTTTCAGCTGTGATATCTTCATCATCAGTGATGCAAGAAATATAATGTCTTTCTTTTGACAATCTGCAGATGACAGTCAGAATAGCGTTGTAATCGTACGAATCAGATAGATCGATAATGAAGTTCATTGCTATGTCTTGTCATCGCTGTTCAGATATAAATAGAGATTGAAGCAAGTCATTTGATTTATTTCTTGATGTCTTTGAACGTTGACATACGTAGCAGTTTCGAAT